>Ga0265298_10000244_pt1 | contig 83332 bp, 60 predicted proteins | sample AusTroGonzalo_MG_3_FD_193486 | JGI IMG/M metagenome (GOLD analysis project Ga0265298, IMG submission 193486) | Bovine rumen microbial communities from tropical cattle in Woodstock, Queensland, Australia - Gonzalo_01 | ecosystem: Host-associated > Mammals > Digestive system > Stomach > Rumen ...
AGGGAACTTTTGGGGTATTGACGTCAAAACTACGCGCTTCGCGCTATCCCTCCCACGCCTTTGGCGCGGGCCCCTCCCTCTAACGCGCCGAGGGTGGCGACGGTTTTGACTGTCAATACCCCAAAAGTTCTGCTCGCTTAGAAAGTATTCTGCTATTCTGGAACGGAAGGGTCTGTCCCTATTGTGTAATTAACTGTTGAGGCCTACAAGGGCTTGGGAGATATTGATTATGAAGTCTCCCATTGTTTCAAGTTCCTGAATCAGGTCGAAGTAATATACGCCTGCAGTATAGTCGTATGACTTGACCTCCATGTTCTTAAGGTGCTCCTCGCGCAGACTGTCACGCATATTGTTGATGGCATCCTCAGCCACATAAGCGTTAGTGATGTCAGAAACAGCAGCCATAGCCAGGTTTGTGTTCATCACATCATAAGCCTTCTGCATGGTATCCAGCATCTCATTGATACGCTTGCGCATCAGGTCATTGAACACCTTATTGTGGTCACGCTTACGCTGCAGCAGACGTGAAATAGACTCACCCGAATCACCCAGAGACTCCATCTCACCAATGATCTTGAAGTAAGCCTTAACCTGCATACGTGCCTGGTCCGATATCTCATTCTGGCTCACCTGGTTAAGGTAAGTGGCAATCTCAAACTCAATACGGTCTGTAATCTCCTCATACTTGACCAGTTTCTGGCGCATCTCCTCAAATCCGTCATTCTCGGAATTCTGGATAGCCTGACGCACATATCCGAAACCCTTGGCGCATATCTCACCAAAGTGGTTGATCTCCTTGCGGGCCTCTGTGATTGACAACTCAGCCAGGTTGGCGTTACCCTTGCCGATATAAACCAGATGGAATACCTCCTTCTCTTCCTCCTTGTTGGGAACCATCTTCATAACCAGCTTCTCCAGCTGCGGTATGAACCATACCAGGATAAGGGTTGTAATGATGTTGAACAGAGAGTGAACTATAGCAACGCTGTACGGCAGGCTGCTGGCCAGAACAGTCTGGTTCTTAAGAGCCTCACCGGCCAGACCTGTCTGTGACAGTATGCTGAAATCGGCAGTAAGCGGATTGGGGAATCCCAGCCACTCCACAATCTGAGCGTTCAGCCTCATATAAGGCCTGAACAGCGCAATTACCAGTATGGAACCAAAGAGGTTGAATACCAGATGCGCACGTGCTGTACGCTTTGAACTGACATTTGTTGATGTAGCTGCCAGGTTTGAAGTGATCGTGGTACCGATGTTCTCACCCAGTATGAATGCCACAGCATTGGGGAACGTGATTGCGCCCGATGCCAGCAGCAACATGGTGATACTGGTTGCGGCAGCCGATGACTGCAGGCAGAAAGTCATCACAGCACCTATTATTATAAACAGTACTGTGCTCAGACCCATATCGGTTATCGGAGCCAGGAAATTACGTACCGGCTCACTTGAGAGCAGCGGATAAGATGTATCCTTAAGCATGCTCAAACCCAGGAACAGGAATGCGAATCCTATCAGGAATGAACCGAAATCCTTGGTTTTCTGTTTCTTGAAGAATGATGACAGCACGAATCCCACAAAAATGAGCGGTATGGCAATAGCTCCAAGACTGAATGAGCCGTCCATACTGACAGCAAACAGCCAGGCTGTTACTGTCGTACCGATATTGGCACCCATGATTACGCCAATTGCGCTGCGCAACGTCATCAGTCCGGCGTTCACAAAGCTTACCAGCATAAGTGTCGTAGCGGTTGATGACTGTACGAGAACGGTAACTAAAAAACCGGTAAAAAGGCATTTACCGGTGTTTGAAGTCATCTTCTCAATAAAGGAACGCAGGCCCTTGCCTGCAAATCTCTGAAGGCTGCTGCTCATCAAGTTCATGCCCCAAAGGAACAGGGCCAGGCAGCCGAGCATCGTAAGAATCTGATAGACTAATGAATCCACTTTCGTAAACTGTCAATTACGGCACAAAGATAACAAAATCTTAACAATCTCTTAATGAAAACGCAACAATGTGCTTTCAAATTTTTTCAAGAATGAGACCATCGTAAGCAAACTGTACGTGTGGCGGAAATTTGGCATTCATGACCGCATGCATTCCCGCCCGATGACTCATATGAATAAAATAAGTCTCCTTGGCACCCACTTTCTCGGCAAACAGCACCGCCTGACGCACATTCTGGTGAGTAGGATGCTCCTTGGTATGCAGAGCGTTCACCACAAGCGTCTCAGTGCCGCGAATCAGCTCGAACATATCGTCATCCATGGATTTCATGTCAGTGATATAGGTAAGTCCTCCTATGCGGAATCCCAAAATAGGCATCTGACCGTGCCAAATCCTTAGCGGCAGAATCTCCAGATCACCCACCGTAAACTTCTCTGCAGGCTTAATCTCACGCAGCTCCATAGTCGGAGTACGGGGCTTCTTCTGGTCACCAAAGCAGTACGGCAAGCGCTCCATGATATGACGTATCACATTCTGCTCGGCATACACCGGAATAACCCTGTCCGTGCAGTAAGGACGCAGGTCATCCAAGCCTCCCACATGGTCATAATGTTCATGTGTAAGTAACACAGCATCAATATTTTCAACACCGGCTCTTAAAGTCTGCTGGCGGAAATCCGGACCGCAGTCAATTATGATTGAGGTTGTGCCGGACTCTATCAGAGCCGATGTGCGCAGACGCTTGTCACGGGGATCGGCAGATTCACAGGTCTGGCAGTGGCATCGCATTTCGGGCACGCCTATGGATGTTCCTGTTCCTAAGAAAGTAAGTTTCATATATAGTTTACCTCTGTTGAGAGAGTTATTCCGAATTTGTCCCTGACATCTTTTATAATGGCGTCAGCCAGACGGATCACATCCGCCCCCGTGGCTTCGCCCTTGTTCACCAGCACCAGAGCCTGCCTGTCATAAACGGCGGCAGGGCCAAGTGAACGGCCTTTCCAACCGGCTTGCTCTATGAGCCATCCGGCAGGTACTTTTACCATCCCATCTGGAGCCGGATATGACGGCACATTAGGATAACAGGCCTTCAGCGCATTGAAATCCTGCACGGTAATTACGGGATTCATAAAGAAACTGCCGGCATTGCCCAGCACCTTTGGATCAGGCAGTTTGGAGTCACGTATGCTCTTCACAGCCTTGCGGATATTCTCCGGTGTAGGGCCTCCCAAACGCTCAACCTCCTGCTCCAAGGCACCGTAGCCAAGCTTTGGCTGCGGTTTCAGCGACAACCTGAACTGTACGTATGTAACGGCGTATTTTCCTTTCAGCAAGGTCTTGAATATGCTCTGACGGTATCCGTATTGGCACTCCGCATTGCTGAAATCACGTTCTGATCCGTCCTCTATACATATTGTCTGGACAGTTTCTATCACATCCTTTGCCTCTACTCCGTAAGCTCCTATGTTCTGCACTGCGCTTGCACCGGTTTCACCGGGTATGGCCGACAGGTTCTCTACACCCCACCATCCGTGAAGCACTGCGTAAGCCACAAAATCATCCCAGACTACACCGGAGCCTACCTTGACCAGGACCGAATCTTCTGTCTCTTCAACCACATCGATGGTATCAATGGCTGAATGCAGCACGGAACCCGGATAATCACCGGTAAACAGCAGGTTGCTTCCGCCTCCTATCATCAAGACCGGACGTTTTACGGTTGCCAGCAATGTACGGAGCTCATCTACCGATGACCATTCAGCCACAATATCGGCTTTCACATCCATGCCAAAGGTGTTATGGTCTGCAAGTGAACAGTTCTCTCTTATTTTCATGTCCGCAAAATTACAGATTCTAATTGTTGTTCCGCTTCTTTTTTGCTAATTTTGCGCCTTGTAAAAATGTATCGTGATGTTAGAGAAGATAGAAAAACTGATAAACGAGGTAAACGAACTTAAGGCTTCCACAGCCGAAGAGCTTGAATCACTGCGTCTTAAATATCTGAGCAAGAAGGGTGCCATAAATGATCTCATGGCCGATTTCCGTACCGTCCCCGCCGACCAGAAACGTGAGGTAGGACAGAAACTCAATGAGTTGAAGAATCTTGCCCAGGAGAAGATAAACGCCCTCAAGGAGTATTTCGATGCACAGAAGGCAGAGGCCGACAAGCCGGACCTGACCCGCACCGCCTACCCCATCCAGCTTGGCACACGCCATCCGCTCACTATCGTCAAAAATGAGATAATCGAGATATTCTCACGTCTTGGCTTTGTGCTTGCCGACGGTCCCGAGGTTGAGGATGACTGGCATGTCTTCTCATCCATGAACTTTGCAGAGGATCATCCGGCCCGCGATATGCAGGACACGTTCTTTGTAGAGGCACATCCCGATATCATACTGCGCACCCATACATCATCGGTACAGAGCCGCGTAATGGAGGTATCCGAGCCTCCTATCCGCATCATCTGCCCGGGCCGCGTATATCGTAACGAGGCAATCAGCTATCGCGCTCACTGCTTTTTCCATCAGGTTGAGGCCCTTTACGTTGACAGGAACGTCAGTTTCTCCGACCTCAAGCAGGTGCTGCTCTATTTCGCACAGCAGATGTTTGGTCCCGACACCAAAATCCGTCTGCGCCCCAGCTATTTCCCGTTCACTGAGCCATCGGCCGAAATGGACATAAGCTGCAACATCTGCGGCGGCAAGGGTTGCGCATTCTGCAAGGGCACCGGTTGGGTTGAGATACTGGGTTGCGGAATGGTGGATCCCAACGTATTGGAGCTGAACGGCATAAACAGCAAGGAGTACTCAGGTTTCGCTCTCGGCATGGGAATAGAGCGCATAACCAACCTCAAATATCAGGTCAAGGACCTCAGGATGTTCTCAGAGAACGATGTACGTTTCCTCAAGGAATTTGAGGCAGCCAACTGATAAGACATGTTCCGCATGAAAAAGCGGGAATTATACGATAAATGCAGCGAGAGACTGGCTAAGGCATACCCTGAAGCCGCTACTGAGCTGCATTTTTCATCTCCGTACGAGCTGCTTGTGGCGGTCATGCTGTCCGCGCAGTGCACCGACAAGCGCGTCAACATGGTGACCCCGGCACTGTTCCGGGCCTTCCCAACCGTACAGGATATGGCCGCAGCCACCCCTGAGCAGATATTCCCATACGTAAAAAGCGTTTCATATCCCAACGCAAAATCAGAGCACCTGTCTCAAATGGCCCGCATGGTATGCGAACGTTTCGGCGGCAAGATACCTGACACGATGGATGATATGGTAACCCTACCCGGCGTAGGCCGCAAAACCGCCAATGTGATGCTTGCAGTGGCTTTCGGAGGCCAGGCCATGCCCGTTGACACCCACGTATTCCGCGTGAGCCACCGCATAGGCCTTGTACCCGAAAGTTGTTCAACTCCGCTTAGCGTTGAAAAAGAACTGGTGAAATATTTTCCGCAGAACATACTTTCCGATGCCCACCATTGGCTGATTCTTCATGGCCGATACGTCTGTACAGCCCGTGCACCCAAGTGTGCAAACTGTTGCCTCAATGACATCTGTTGCAGCAGCAACCATTAATAATAGGTGCCTGATAGGCCTGATTTTAGCGGATTTCATTAATTTTGCGGTCAATTACGCAGCAAATGGAACAGAAAGACATATTTGAAAGCATCCGAGACGTAAAGAAGTCACTCCAGAAAGCCGACAAGTACATTCCCAAGGTTGAGGAGCGCTCTATTGACCGTGCCGAAATCAAGGAGGCCGTCAAGCTCTTCCGACATGTGGTATTCGGCAACTATTTCGGTGCGCTTGACCTTTCCACATCATTGAGCAGGTTATATACAATTCTTTCGCATCAGATTTCTTACATAAGCAAGATTTTCAATAAGACCACGCCATGTTGTGCCGAGGAGACCGCACAGCAGTTCATTGAGAGCATCCCTGAACTGCGCCGTCTGTTGGGCACCGATGTCAAGGCTATCTTTGACGGAGACCCCGCTGCAGTAAGCCATGAGGAGGTGATACTCTGCTATCCTTCACTTGTGGCAATGATACATTACCGTATGGCACACCGCCTGCTTGAACTGGGCGTTCCCATCCTGCCACGCGTAATAACAGAACTGGCACATTCCCTCACAGGCATAGACATACATCCCGGCGCACGCATAGGCGAATACTTCAGTATAGACCACGGTACCGGAGTGGTTATCGGAGAGACTGCAATCATAGGCAATCATGTCCAACTCTATCAGGGAGTTACGCTTGGCGCCAAGAGCTTCAAGTTTGATGAGAACGGCAATCCCATCAACATACCGCGTCATCCCATCATAGAGGATAACGTGGTCATCTATTCCAATACTTCGGTACTGGGCCGTGTAACCATCGGACATGACTCGATAATAGGCGGTAACGTATGGCTGACCCAGGACCTGCCTCCGTACTCCAAGTTTTTTCAGAACAGAGAGAAATAAGTGCACATGGTGACGGAAAAATCACTAATTTTGCGCATCAAAAGAAACAATAACTACTAAATAACAGATATTATGACAATTGACAAATTCAACTTTGCAGGAAAGAAGACTTTCGTGCGCGTGGATTTCAACGTTCCTGTTGATGAGAACTTCAACATCACCGATGATACCCGTATCGTCGCTGCTATGCCCACTCTCAAGAAGATCATCGCCGACGGCGGTCGTCTGATTATCGCTTCACACATGGGCCGTCCCAAGAAAAATCCGGATCCCAAGTACTCACTCAAGTACATCCTGAAGCACGTTTCAGAGTGCCTTGGTGTTGACGTTAAGTTCGCAGAGGACTGCGCAAAGGCTCAGGACGCTGTAGCCGCTCTTAAGGACGGTGAGGCTCTGCTGCTTGAGAACGTTCGTTTCTACGCTGAGGAGGAAGGCAAGCCCCGTGGCATTGAGAAGGAGGATCCCGCTTACGATGCTGCCAAGAAGGAGCTCAAGGCCGCTCAGAAGGAATTTGCCAAGACTCTGGCTTCATACGCTGACGTTTATGTAAACGATGCATTCGGTACCGCTCATCGCAAGCACGCCACCACAGCCGTTATGGCTGACTTCTTTGATGCAGACCACAAGATGTTCGGCTATCTGATGGAGAAGGAGGTTGTAGCTGTTGAGAAGGTTCTGAACAACTCTGTTAAGCCTGTAACCGCTATCATCGGCGGTTCAAAGGTATCTTCAAAGATCACCATCATCGAGAACCTGCTGCAGAAGGTTGACAATCTGGTTATCATAGGCGGTATGGCTTACACGTTCGTTCTGGCCAAGGGCGGTAAGGTTGGTAACTCTCTTTGCGAGCCTGATCAGGTTGACGTTGCCCTGGCAGTCCTCAAGAAGGCCGAGGAGCTTGGCGTTAAGATCGTTCTTCCCGTTGACTGCCTTGCAGCCGATAAGTTCGACAACAACGCCAACACCCAGGTTGTTGACAACAACAACGTACCTGACGGTTGGGAAGGTATGGATATAGGTCCTGCTTCAGCTAAGGCTATGGCCGGTGTAATCGAGTCATCCAAGACCATCCTCTGGAACGGTCCTGCCGGCGTATTCGAGTTCAGCAACTTCCAGGCCGGTACAAAGGCTATCGCTACTGCAGTTGCCAATGCAACTTCCAAGAACGGTGCTTTCTCACTCGTTGGTGGCGGTGACTCTGTAAGCGCTGTAAAGCAGTTCGGTTTTGCCGATAAGGTATCATACGTATCAACCGGTGGCGGTGCTCTTCTGGAGGCTATTGAAGGCAAGATCCTGCCCGGTATCGCAGCTATCAAGGGTTAATTTTTACGGAACAGCCTTCAAAAAGGCTTGAAACCGCAAAATATTCGTAAATTTGGAACCGCTGGAGCAATTCTCCGGCGGTTTCATTGTTTATGGGTGCAGATGAGGATTTGAAACAGCGTGCGGCGCAGATAAAGGATCTGCTGCTTAGTTCACGTCTCAAAGAGGCTCTGGAGCTTATCAGGGCGCAGATGTCGGGAGTGACAGACTGGTCGGTGGCATCGCGCTATGAGGATATAGAACGTTCATACAGCTATATGCTCCAATACTATAGCCAGGGCTCCCCTGACGAACACCGCACTGAAGTGTATCGCCAGCTTGTACGCCGTGCCATTATACTCAACGATGACGTGCTTCAGGCCCGTCTGCAGCCACAGTCCATGCTGCTCTACTATCAGCACATGCGCTCCCGCCTTTCCAGGACCGAGAACACAGAAGGGCTACGCATGATACTTGAATCCTTTGTGGACACAAATGATACAGCTGCCCATGAACGTGCCTTAGGCATTCTGTTTGACCTTATCTGGACTAACGGACAATGGAGTTCAGGTGATTCAGCATCACTACTTGAACTCATTGATTCTCCGCTTGTTATGGAAGATGATTCAGTGCTGGTCATAAGTGCCGTGACGCTGTCGCTTATGGAACGCTTCGATCCGCTCAAATGCCTGTTCCTGTGCCAGGCGGCAGAGAATCTGAGTACTGCGGTATCAGTACGCGCCCTTATGGGGCTGGCTGTAACATCGGGAGGTTTCAGTGATGTACTGCCCTACTTCCCTGAAGTGAACAGCCGCATCACCCTGCTGAATGACACGCCGGGAATAAAGGAACGTATGCTTAAGGTGCAGATGGCCTTGCTGTTGTGCCGTGAGACCAAGGAGATAGACCGCCGCATGCGTGAGGAGTTCATTCCGACTATGTTGCGTAACCCTAAGTTAGGCGACCTTATGCGTGAGGAACTGGAGCGCGATGACGTAAGCCCGGACTGGAACGAATGGATCGAGAAACCAGAGATCAAGGACAAGCTCATGCAGATGAGCGAACTCCAGATGGAGGGTGCCGATGTCTATATGAGCACATTCTCCAACCTTAAGAACTACCCCTTCTTCCGCGAAATACAGAACTGGTTCAGGGTATTCAGCATGGACCAGCCCGATGTTAGGAATGCTTTCGGCAGCGAGGGCGTGGCATCAGCCATAGGCAAATCCATGCTTACAAGCAGCGTGTTCTGTAATTCGGACAAGTATTCGTTCGCCCTTACGTTCAGCCAGATACCACGTGAGCAGCGTGAAATGCTTACCGGACAGCTTTCTGATGAGGCTCTTGAGGCTATGGATGAGGCCAAATCGCATCCGTCACCCGTTGCTGTTCAGGAATCCAACCTGGCTCGCCAGTACGCCCATGACCTGTACCGTTTCTTTAACCTTTTCAGCCGTCGCCACGAGTTCCGCAACCCGTTTGACAGCAATCTTAACTTACTGACAGATAATCCACTGTCATTGTTACTCCAAAGTGATGATTCAGAGCAGACCATAGCCTCATGGCTGCTCGGAAAGAACTACTTTGATGAAGCAGTAACGGCATACAGGCTCATGGAATCCGGTGCACACCCCTATTCCACCGATTACCGTTTCTACCAGCAGATGGGATACGCCCTGCAGCGTACACAGCAATATGAAGATGCACTGGAGGCATACCGCCGCGCCGATATACTGCAACCTGATAACGGCTGGACGCTGCGCCACACAGCCCAGTGCTACCGTCTGACAGGCAATCCTGAAGCGGCTTTGGAGCTGCTCCTTCAGGCCGAGAAACGCAGTGCCGATAACCTGTCGCTCCAGATTCAGATTGGAGACTGCCTGGTGGACCTTAAGCGTTATGACGATGCCCTGACACGTTTTTTCAAGGTTGATTACCTTAAGCCCGACTATCCTAAGGCATGGCGTGCCATAGCATGGTGCGCGTTCCTGGCCGGAAGGCTTGACCGCGCCAGAGAATATTATGACAAGTTGCTGGACAGCAAGCCTACAGGAAACGATTGCCTCAACGCAGGTCATGCCTGTTTTGTTGACGGTGACATACAGCGTGCCGTATCGCTTTATCGCCAGAGCCGCAAATCACTCGGGGCGGAACAGTTTGAGAAGGAATTCCGCAAAGACGAGCCCCTGCTTGTGGAACGCGGCATATCAGAATCAGATATTCCTTTACTTTTGGACCTGATTTGATTTAACTTTTTGCTATTTTTGTCATCTAATATTGAAAGATTAACCTAAAAACCAATAATAATTCTAAGAAATGACAGCCAATAGATTTTTCAGAAGCATCATGTTGCTCTTGGCATGTGCTTTGGTTCTGTCCACACAGAACGTTTCCGCTGCAAAAAAGGTCCAGGAAGGCCAGGTGAAAGCCTCACAGCGCTTTGTTCACAACTATGGTGGCCGCGGTAACCCCTACCTGCCCCTTTGGGAGCATGTACCCGACGGCGAGCCCAAGGTATTTGAGGATCCCGACCGTCCCGGTCATTATCGTGCATATATCATCGGTTCACACGATGTAAGCGCAAACCGTTACTGCGGTCCCGATATCCGTATCTGGTCAGCACCTATTGAGAACCTGAACGAGTGGCGTGATGATGGCCCGGTATTCACATTCCAGGCAGCCAACGGCCGTTGGGACGTGATGTACGCTCCTGACCTGGTAGAGGTCACCGAAAAGGATGAGAAAGGTAAGGACAAGAAGGTTTATTATCTCTATCCCCACAGCCGTGGTCCCCGTCGTGAGGCTATGGTCTGCAAGGGTGACCGCCCTGACGGCCCCTTCACTCCCCTCAACCTTGATGAGAACCAGGCAGCAATAGCAGGCAGCTGCATCGGCTTTGACCCCTCTGTATTCATTGAGAAGATAACCGATAAGAATGACCCCGACTACGCAAAGGGTTTCCGCGCATACGGTTACTGGGGTTTCCAAGGCTCAACAGCCGCTCAGCTTGACCAGGAGACCATGTACTCTGTACGTCCCGGCACTGAGCCTATCACTCCGTTCCTCCCGGCAAGTTCCAGCTACGGACGCGTACGTGACCGTCAGGGAACAGTCTATACAGCTCTTGTAGAAGGTCAGGATCCCGGTGAGTTCAATTTCTTTGAGGCTTCATCAATCCGTCAGGTAGGTAACAAGTACGTGATGATATTCTCCGGTTACTCAGGTCCAGACTACGGTCTGGGTTCAACAAACTCAGCTCTGCGTTACTGCTATGCAGACTCTCCTCTGGGTCCCTGGAAGAGCGGCGGTGTAGCTGTAGACTCACGTGGCGTTACCCTGAATGAGGACGGCACCAAGCTCATGACCAGCAACTTTGCACACAACACCCACGGCAGTATCCAGCAGATTGGTGACCAGTGGTACATTTTCTACCATCGTCCTCCGCGCGGCAACGGTAACGCCCGTCAGGCAATGGTTGCTCCTATCAAGATTGAGTGGGATGAGAAGCCTGTATCACAAGGCGGTAAGGTAGTCCTGCACGGTTATGATCCCTATGCTCCCAATGAAATCTGGGAAGCCAAGGCTTCAAACGGTGACTGCTACAGCGGTGCCGAGGTTACATCAGAAGGATTTAATATCTACGGACTTCCTCCCTACGCATACTATTCAGCAGGTTACGCTTGCGTATTCATGAACAAGCAAGGCGGCCAGAACCGCAACTCACTGCAGGACAACTGGGATATCTGGAACAACGAGCAGGTATGCAATGTTGACGCCGGTGACATAATCGGTTACAAGTACTTTGGTCTGGGCGGTCTCAAGAAGGACAGCAAGGGTATTGAGGCATTTGACGGAACCACCTCAAAGCAACACTCGTCATTCAACGTATGGTTCAAGCGTACAGCTGGTGAGGGCGGCATCAACATCAAGGTTATGATGGATGGCCCCTGGAGCAATAATGTATGGAATGGTAAGGAAATCGGAAAGATCAAGATTCCCGCCAACTCACCCGTTGACAAAGTTGAGAAATACACTATCGATGTATCTGAGTTTGTTGATGATGTAGAGGGCAAGCACGCCATATATCTGGTATTTGATGCCGCCATTGACGGTGCCATCGGCCAGTTCTACGGTTGCGGTTTCAGCACCAAGACCACATCACTCAAGCGCCCCGTTCCTCCCTACCTGACCGTAACAATCGGTGGCAAGGAGATTGAGCTTCCGGCAGAGCCTGTTCACTCAAATGACAACAACGGCTATACCGACAATACTCATTATGAGATGGACTACAAGCTTGAGGCAGGTCAGAAGTCAAAGGTATCTGTAGAGTGCCTCTGGTCAACCATGCAGTTCTGGGTAGATCAGATCAAGGGTGATGAGGGCACCGCTGTCATCACTGCCGAGTATCTGTTCCCTGGCACTACCAGCAAGCAGACCAAGGTCTATAAGATTAATATTTCAAAGTAATTTGATCCAAGTCAGAAGAAGGGCGGCCTGTCAAGGTCGCCCTTCTTTTGTTACCATGCGGCTGATTCTCGCTGCTACGCAGCTCGGTAGTTTTTGGTTTTCTGGGCCTTTGGCCTTGAAAACCGTTGGATGGAAATTTATCTGCGTATTAGAAACAACCTTTTTTTAGTTTCCTTCTGGAAACGCGCTCCGTTTCACTCCGCTTGCCGGCCTCCGGCCGGGTAAAAACAGTCCTCGCATGCTTTGCTTGCGAGGGCTGTTTTTACTCCTAACTGGAAACATTTTCATACCTTAAAAAAATTAATTGGAATCCTTACTGCACTGAGGACCCGTGCCATAGCGAACGGTAGTGAGCGTATTTGCGGAGCAAATTAAAAAAAGGTAGGCGTTGGCCTTCACGGGTCCGGGGGGTTCGAATCCCTCTTCTTCCATAAGCAAAACAGGCGCAAAAATGCGCCTGCTTTTGCGGAAGAAGAGGGATTCGAACCCCCGGACCCGTGAAGGTCAACGGTTTTCAAGACCGCCGCATTCGACCACTCTGCCATCCTTCCAAACCCATAACGGCTTTCACTCTCCGTTTGAGCGGTGCAAAGGTGGATATTTTTTTTGGAAACCACAAGCACTATCCAACTTTTTTGATTACTTTGCAGAAAAATATTATCCCATATTATAAAATGGACAAGAATAAGGTAACGGACTTTGTCAAACACAGAGTTCTGAAGAGATTTGCATTGGGAGATGACGCCGCAACACAGGAAGAGGTCAACTCCAATATACATAAGGGAATAATGATAAAGGGGACCAATCTGTGGGTCCTTATATTTGCCATTTTCATAGCGTCATTGGGTCTTAATACAAACTCAACCGCAGTAATAATAGGCGCCATGCTCATATCCCCGCTTATGGGACCTATCATCGGCATGGGTTATTCCATGGGAGTATATGATATGAACCTGCTTAAGGAATCACTCCGTAACTTCCTTATTATGATTGTGGTAAGTTTGATTACATCGGCCGTATTCTTTACTCTTCCGCTTATCACATCAACACAGAGTGAGCTTTTGGCCCGTACGCAGCCTACCACCTACGATATCCTGATAGCACTCTTCGGCGGTCTGGCCGGTATGGTTGCACAGACCCGTAAGGACCGTACCGGTACAGTGATTCCGGGTGTGGCCATTGCAACCGCCCTCATGCCCCCGCTCTGCACCGTGGGTTACGGACTTGCCACACTGCAGTTCCGCTTCATGCTTGGTGCCCTGTACCTGTTCACAATCAATACCATATTCATTGCGCTGGCATCATTCATTGTGACCAGAGTAATGAAATTCCAGATGATAGGTGAGCTGGAACCCGCCAAGCTCAAGAAATTCAAGAACATGATGATTCTCATCATCATTCTCGTAACCCTGCCCAGTATCATGATTGCCATATCAATCATCCAGAGGTCTTCATTTGAAGCCAATTGCAAGCATTTTGTGGATGAGGCCTTCAACTATGACAATACATTTGTGGTTGAGTCATCATCGGAGTATAATCCCGGACGCAAGAAACAGTCTGTCATTGAAGTACGACTGTTTGGAGAGCCATTGTCAGACAACGTTATAAACAACATACGCAGCCAGATGTCCACCGTCTATCACCTGCCTAAGGTGGATCTTGTGGTCCGTCAGTCAAACCAGGAAGACGGCGGTATTGCCATCACTGCACTGCAGAGCAACTATTCCGATATGCTTAACGAGAAGAACCTCCAGATTTCACGCCTGCAGGAGCAGTTGTCATCCATACGCACCGCCGATACGCTGGCCGTTAGCAGCATGACCCGCGAGCTTGGCATTTTTGTACCGCAGCTGAATGACATGTCGCTGCAACGCCATATCTCATATAATATTGACGGTGCCGCCACGGACACATCGTATATATGCATTATCAAATTCCAGGAGGATAGCCAACCTGACATGGACCTGATAAGGCACTGGCTGACCAACCGGACCGGTACTTCCGATATAAGGATCCTTGTTGAATAAACTGCAATACAGTAACCTACAATGATTTACCCTGACAATTTCGAACATAAGACATGTTTTGACGAGATAAGGCAGATGCTCTCTGAGCGTTGCATCTGCCCTCTTGGCGTACAACTTGTGGAGCAGATGCAGTTCCAGACTGATTTCCAGACCGTAGAGAAGGCTCTGGACCAGACCATGGAGTTTGTCAGGATTCTCACCGAGGGCAAGTCATTCCCGGACCAGAACTACCATGACCTGCGTGAGGCCCTGTCACGTATCAAAGTGATAGGCACGTGGATGGATGAATCCGAACTTTTAAGCCTGTGGCGTTCACTGGAGACCATAAGCGGCATAGTTGATTTTCTGGGCAGGGAAGAGAATCAGGGTCTCTACCCCAACCTGTCGGAACTGGCAGCCAGTGTAGCCGTATTTCCTGCAATCACCCAGGGTATAAGCCGCATACTCACCAAGTTCGGTAAACTCAAGGACAATGCTTCGCCCGATCTGTACCGCATCCGCATGGACCTGGCCAACACATCGTTCAGTATTTCACGCATCCTGAACGGCATCCTGAAACAGGCCCAGACAGACGGCCTTGTTGATAAGGATGCAGCTCCCACCATGCGTGACGGCCGTCTTGTGCTCCCGGTAGCGCCTGGCCTTAAACGCAAGATACGTGGCATTGTGCATGATGAATCCGCATCAGGCAAGACAGTCTTCATCGAGCCGGAGGAAGTTGTCGAGGCCAATAACCGCATCCGTGAACTTGAGGCCGATGAACGCCGTGAGGTAACCCGCATACTGATTGCCTTCACAGACAGCATACGCCCCCAGATTCCCTCCATACTGGAATCATACTCTTTCATGGCGCAGATAGACTTTATACGCGCCAAGGCACGTCTTGCCATTGATTTTGACGGCTGCAAGCCCATTCTGGAGCGCAAGACCGTGGTTGATTGGGTTCAGGCCATACATCCCCTGCTCAAGCAGTCTTTAGCCAAACATGACAAGACAGTGGTGCCGCTGGATATAGACCTTGACTCCAAGAACAGCATACTGCTCATATCAGGTCCCAACGCAGGCGGTAAATCAGTCTGCCTCAAGACTGTAGGTCTGCTGCAGTACATGCTTCAGTGCGGGATCCCCGTTCCCATGCGCAGTAACAGCCATGCCGGCATATTCAAGAGCATTTTCATAGACATAGGCGATGAGCAGAGTATTGACGATGACCTGTCAACCTACTCCAGCCATCTGCTCAACATGAAGAATATGATGAAGTATGCCGATAACCGCAGCCTCATCCTGATTGACGAGTTCGGAAGCGGAACAGAACCCAATATAGGTGGAGCCATAGCGGAGTCAGTGCTGATGCGTTTCAACCGCAACCATGTATTCGGAATAATAACCACACATTATCAGAACCTGAAGCATTACGCTGACGGCAACGAGGGCATCCGTAACGGAGCCATGCTCTATGACCGTCATCTGATGCAGCCGCTATACATACTGCAGATAGGCAATCCGGGCAGTTCATTTGCCGTGGAGATAGCCCGTAAGATAGGTCTGCCAGAGGATGTCATTGAGGATGCCACACAGATTGTAGGCCGTGACTACGTGAATGCCGACAAGTATCTGCAGGACATAGTACGCGACAAACGTTACTGGGAGAACAAGCGTCAGAACGTGCATCAGCTTGAGAAACAGCTGGACCAGCAGATTGAACAGCACCGTCAGGAGCTGGAATCGCTTCAGAAAGAACGCAAATCAATCATACGTGAGGCCAAGGAGCGTGCCGACCAGCTTATCCAGGACTCCAACGCTATGATTGAAAACACAATACGCACCATCAAGGAGTCTCAGGCAGACAAGGAAGTGACACGTCTGGCCCGTCAGGAGCTGACCGACTTCAAGGATACTCTCGATGACCGCGGCAACAGTGACGAGGAGCTTAAGATACAACGCAAAATGGAGCGCATACGCCAGAGTCAGGAACGTCGTGACCAGCGCAAACGCGACAATTCCAGGAGCAGCGAGAGCCATCAAGCTGGCTTGAATGGCCGAGTCGCGACGGGAATCAACAACGAAGTTGTTAAAGCCATGGATACACCCAAACGCACATTCCATGTCGGTGACACCGTCCGGCTATCGGGCCAAACCCAGGTCGGTGAAGTGATTGCTGTAAACAAAAACGACATATCCGTTGCTTTCGGTCAGATAACCACATCGGTAAAGGCCAGCCGCCTGGAGCCCGCCGAACCCGTTAAGGTGCAGGATGTCCGCGCTGCAACATACGTGAGCAAACAGACCCACGATGACATATACAACCGCAAACTGGCATTCAAGCCTGATATCGATGTTCGCGGTATGCGTGGTGATGAGGCTATTCAGACCGTAATGCACTTTATTGATGACGCTACACTGATTGGAATGAGCCGAGTGCGTATCCTGCACGGCACGGGAAACGGCATACTGCGCAACCTCATACGCCAGTACCTGCATACTGTTCCTGCAGTCAAGGACTATCACGACGAGCACATACAGTTTGGTGGGCATGGAATCACTGTTGTAGATATTGGATAAGATATATTATTTAACACCGGAAAAATGGGGTATTGACGTCAAAACTACGGCCTCCGGCCTATCCCTCCCACCGCTTCGCGGCGGGCCCCTCCCGTTCACAGCGACACGGGCGTCGATGGTTTTGACTGCCAATACCCCATTTTTCCTCGGCTCACTTAGTAGAGTTTATCATATAATTGAAAGATGAAGAAAATTGGTCCGCACGTATCGGCTTCAGGGGGTGTTTTCAATGCTCCTGTTAATGCAATGGCAGTTGGCGCTACAGCGTTTGCGTTGTTTACAAAGAACCAGCGCCAGTGGTTTAGTTCACCTCTGCAACAAGCTGAAATAGAGAAATTTAAGGCAGAAGTGTTAAAGTCCGGAATTGAGGCAAGATATATACTTCCGCATGACAGTTACCTCATCAATCTGGGCAGTCCGGATCCTGAAGGACTGGAGAAATCACGCGCATCATTCCTGGAGGAGATGCAGCGTTGTGAGCAGCTTGGTCTGACCATGCTGAACTTCCATCCCGGCAGCCATCTTAAGCAGATTACCCCTGAGGAGTGCATGGACCGCATTGCAGAGAGCATAAACCTTACTCTAGAAAAGACCAGCGGCGTAACTGCAGTAATAGAAAACACTGCAGGTCAGGGTTCCAACATAGGATTCGCCTTCTGGCAGATTAACGCATCATAGACGGTGTGAATGACAAGAGCCGCGTTGGGGTATGCATAGATACGTGTCACACCTACACCGCCGGCTACGACCTCAAAAACGAATATGAGAGAGTCTGGCAAGAGTTCGACAACGAAATAGGCCTCTCCTACCTACGTGCCATACACCTGAACGACAGCAAAAAGGAACTTGGCTCACGCGTTGACCGCCATGACTCCATAGGCAAAGGTTTCTTAGGCCTCGACTTCTTCAAGAAAATCATGCAAGACCAAAACCTTAACCACATCCCCTTCATCCTGGAAACCCCCGATGAAACCCTCTGGGCCGAAGAAATAAAGCTTCTTCACACCTTGGAATAGAAGTGATAAAGGAAATTCAGGGGTATAGTATCCTGAACTACGGCCCTTCGGGCCTATCCCTCCCATCCCCAATAAGACGCTCTGAAAGGCATGAGTAAACTCCTACCTTCCAGAGCATCTTCTTGAGCACGGGCCCCTCCCTCTGACGCGCCGAGGGTGGCGACGGTTCCTGATACTATACCCCTGAATTTCTCTTTATCACTTCTGCTCGTCGGCTTCAAGCTGTCTGATATACTCGGTCGGACTGACGCCGTAATATTGCTTGAAAGTGGTTGAGAAGTGAGTCTGTGACGAGAATCCCACGCTGTAAGCTATCTGAGATACATTCACTTTCTTCTCCTTGAGCAGCTTCATGGCCTGCTGCATCCTGATGTTCTGCACGAACCTTGAAGCCGAAAAACCTGTAAGTTCCTTGAGTTTCCTATGTAACTGCGTACGGCTCATTCCCACCTCATCAACCATCTGGGTGATATTGAACTCGCTGTTAGAGATATTCTTGTTGACAATCTCCATGACACGTCTCATGAACAATTCGTCACTTGATTCAAACTGCACAGGCTTAACCTGTTCAGCCTGCTCCTGCTTACCCGAGAATTTACCCTTTACTATCAGACGGTTGTTTATAAGGTTTGCCATCAGTGATTTAAGCTCACTTATGTAGAAAGGCTTAGGCAGATAACTGTCAGCACCGGTATCCAGTCCAAGCATACGGTCCTGGACCTTGTTCTTGCCCGACAGCATTATGATGGGAATGTGGCTCACAAGAGAATTACCTTTGAGAGACTTAACAAGCTGAATTCCATCCATTTCCGGCATCACGACATCTGTTATTATAATATCAGGAATCTGCGATACGGCAAGCTTCAGTCCCTCCTTGCCGTTGCGTGCGGTAATTATCTTATAATTATGCTTCAGATTGTCTGACAGGTAGTTAAGCATGGAATCATCATCGTCCACCAGAAGTACCTTTAAACTTCCTTTGGAAATGTTTGTCTCCTCCGGCTCATCATTATCCATGCTTACCCTGCTTCTATCCAGCTGCGTACGTGCTATATCCCCGGCATCAACCATATCTTCCGGTGCCAGATGGCTGTTGCCCAGAGGAAGACGGAACGAGAACACGCTTCCGTTCTGACCGTCCTGACGGTTCTCAGCCTTTATGGTACCTTTGTGCATGCTTATAAGCATCTGACTGTAATTCAAGCCAATACCCATACCCATAGTAACCGATGTCACCTTATTGTCAGCCCTGTAGAAACGGTCAAACACCTTCTCTATATCTTCCTTCTCCAGTCCGATGCCGGTGTCAGACACCGATACCTGCACCCAGTTCTTGAGCGGTCCGTCTATATGCTCATCGGTACCAACCTCAACATTCAACTCTATCGTACCTTCATCGGGGGTATATTTGAATGCATTGGAAAGCAAGTTCATCATGACCTTGTCTATGCTGTCACGGTCTATCCATACGGGCTGCTCCTCCATGGAATGGTTAAAGCGGAAGTTTATGTTGCGCTTTTCGGCCGTCTGCATGTAAAGCTCAAACGGTCCCATAAGGAAATTTATCAGGTCCGTCTCGGCAAAATGCAACTGCATCTGACCTTCATCAAACTTACGCATGTCCAGCAACTGGTTTATCAGTGAAAGTATCCTGGTTGAGCTTCTGTGCATCTGACGCAGATTGGACTGGATGTCAGCCGGAACTGTGTCATCATGAAGCATGTCCTCCAAAGGCGATATGACCATTGTCATAGGAGCACAAATCTCATGCGCTACGTTTATGAATGACTGGAACTTGGCTTCGTCCATCTCTCTCTGACGTGCTCTGTGACGCATCCTGAAGATGACCATCATGATAACGAGCATCAGGATAATATATATGCAGATGGCCACGGACGTTGCATACCAGGGCGCTTCAATCTTTATTATGTAAGTTCTTGGCTCTGAGACCATATCATTAAGTCTGGCCCTCACAGAAAGTGCATGTCTGCCATAACCCATCTTGGAGAATGTGAAACGGTTCTCTCCGGCAGGGTTACGGGTCCATTGCTCTCCACCGGGACTCAGGGAGTATTCAAATATAAGACTCATCTCATTACCATAGTTCAGAGTACTGAACTCCAATGTGAAAGAATTGTCCTTGTACGCCAGCCTGAACTGGTCTGATATGCTCAATGGCTTCTCCGATATACGTTTGCCGCCGGATAAGGATTGTGACGTAATCTGCTCGCCGTTAAGATAGAACCCGGTCAATACCACCTTGTTCACGGTTGATTCGGTCGAAATATCGTAGGGAGTGAAAGCGGTTATTCCCGTATTGCTGCCAAAATATACCCTCTCGTCTGTAGAAGAGAATGCGGCAACACGGTTGAATTCCCTCTCCTCGGTAAAGAAACGGCTCACCTCATAATCATCAGGAGTGATACGGTTTACTCCACCAGGAGTGGAAACCCAGATATAACCTTCATTATCCTTGACCATACCGCGTATGTCATTACTTGACAAGCCTGATGAGGTATTCAGTATTTTAGTCTGGCCGCTTATGGTGTTGAAGACCACAAGACCCCTGGCTGTACCGAACCAGATGACACCCTCCTTCTCTTCGAGTATGCAGGTACATCCCGATGTACCCATAGCCGCCAGAAGCCTGCTATTGTCAGTGAACTTTTCATTGTCTATGTCATAACAGTCAGCACCGTTGTCATGCCCTATCCACAGCCTGTTCCAGCTGTCTATCATCAGGATATGAATCCATTCATTACCCAGTGAACGGCCGTTAGGCCCGTTGTTTGCAAATTCGCTGTACAGTTCAGGTTTCATGACTTCCGGATCGAATCTGCTGAATCCGTTACCAAGTTCCGAATAATATATGCGGCCTTTTTTATCCTCAGCGATTGACGACACGTTGAAACTCTCATTTGTAAGTACGGTCTTGAGTTTTCCCGTCTGGGTATCAACCAATGCCAGACCACCGCCGGGCAGACCGGCCCAGATCCTGTTTTGACTGTCACGGAACAGGCAGCTGATATATTCCATGTTCCGGCTGCTCTTCAAAACCCTGCCATCACCTGACATGCAGGTGAGTCCGTTGTTGTTGTATCCAATCCACAGCCTGCCGTCAGTATCTGTCACCAATGCAGTCACTGTACCCGATACTTCTTCACGATAGTCGGAGAATCTGAAGTAATCAAATTCATTCCTGTCCTTGGTGACAAGAATGAAATCGGAAAGGAAACACCCTATCCAGCTGTTTCCTGCCTTGTCGCGGTAATAGGCGCTTACATCCAGTTTCTCAAGACTATGGTCTGACGGACTCAATTCAAAGTTATACAGTCTCATCTCTTCATCAAGAGCCAGCAATCCTTTTCCCCTCAAGGAGATCTTAATGCCGTCTTTATCTATGAACGAATGGGTTATCTCCCATATTCCGCTGTCGGGTGTAAGCCTTACAAGACTGTGTCTGGAAGGATTCCACATGAACAGATGATTGTTTGTGGTTATGAAAACCTTACCGTTTGAGTCAATGTTTATCCCGGTGATGTTACGGTCTATCATATCCCGGCCGAATTCAGATACCTTGTCGGTCTTGGGGTCATACAGCAGAATGCCGGATGATGTACCCAGCCATACCACCCCATCCTGGTCCTCTATCAAGGTCCTGAACGCGCCCTCTGCCAGGGGACTGGTATTGATGCTCACAGCGCTGTTTATCAGGTCAGGTTCTTCAGGATCAACCCAGAATATCCCGCTATGGGCGGCAATCCATATGCGTCCGTCACGGAACTGGCATATCTTCTGGATGTACGGAGACCTGCCTCCGGGAAACGGAACGGTATGAAAACTCTTTTCACTGGGCTTGAGATACTGTAAACCGCGGTTTGTTCCAATCCAGAGCGTTCCGTCACTATCAGTATAAAGACTCCTTACGTAATTGCTCATTAACGAGAGCGAATCGTTGTCATCATGATAGAACTGATTGAAATGGTATCCGTCATAACGGTTGAGTCCGTTCTCGGTACCTATCCAGATGAATCCCGACATATCTTCGCAGATGGCATGGAAACGGTCGTCAGACAATTGGCCTATTGAGAAACGGTATGTATGCTGTGCCGATACAAGGTTGAAGGAAAGCAATCCCAGAAGCAGTGCAATTATTGGTTTACGCATCAGGTTCAGTATTAAGAAAAGTAATAGTGTAGCAAAGATAATCCTTTATATGCATATATGTTCCATTTTTGTCGTCTTGGATGGAACAAATCCTAATGTCCGGAACACATTTTTAATTAAATTAGACGTTGTGTTGTCTTGTTGCGTTATAAATCCGTATCTTTACCAATCCAACAGAGACAATCAACAAATAACAATAACAGGTATGAAAGTTAATACTATTCTTCTGGCCGTCGCACTGACGGTTCTTACATGGTCACCGGCATCGGCCGGCAAACATTGGGTAGCAACCTGGGCAACCGCCGAGCAGGTTGTTGAACCGCACAACTGCCCCCCTGCCCCCGGATTGGAGAACAACTCCATACGCCAGATCGTACAGACATCCATCAGCGGTAAAGAAGTCAGAGTCAAGTTTTCAAATGAGTTCAGCAATGGTCCCGTCACCATAAATGCAGCTGAGATTGCACATGCGGCAACAGCCGGCAGCAACAGTGACATCATAACCGGAACCCAAGTCAGCCTGACATTCGGTGGAAGCAAGTCAGTGACCATACAGCCTGGCCAGCTGGTTACATCCGACCCCGTAAAATTCCCCATGGGCACACGCCAGAACGTAGCTATAACCATGCATCTGGGCCAGGCCTCATCCACCAGCGTTACCGGTCATCCGGGTTCACGTACAGACTCTTACCTTATTGAGGGTCAGGGCTCAGACTTCAGTAATGCCGTCAAGACCGCCCATTGGTACATTATCAACGCCATAGAGATAAAGGCCGAAAAGAATGCCCGCGCCGTTGTGGTTCTGGGCAACTCAATAACCGATGGACGCGGATCGACCACAAATGAGCAGAACCGCTGGACCGATAATCTGTCACGCCGTCTGCTTGCAAACAAAAAGACAAAAAGGGTATCAGTGCTCAACATGGGACTGGGCGGCAACTGCATCCTTAACGGCGGCCTTGGCCCCACCGGCAAGAGCCGCTACCCGCGTGACCTGTTCCAGCAGGAGGGCGTAAAATACATCATACTGTTTGAAGGCGTGAACGACCTAGGCGGACGCGGTGATGCCATACAGAAAGCCAAGGACATAATTGAAGTCTATAAACAGATAATACAGGAGGCTCATGAGCGTGGCATATATGTATATGGAGCACCCGTCATGCAGTTCAAGGGCAACAACTACTACAGTGAGAACCACGAGGCAGGCCGTCAGCAGCTTAACCAGTGGATCCGTACCAGCGGTTACTGTGACGGAGTCATTGACTTTGATGCATTTATGGGCAACCCGAATGACCCGGCACAGCTCAACCCCAAGTATCTGTTTGAGAATGACTATCTGCATCCAAATGCCGACGGTTACGTGCAGATGGGTGACTGCATTGACCTTAAGCTGTTTGAGCGTAAGGGAAATCCTGCCAGGTAAGTCTGGAAACATGAATAGTAAACAATAGGGACGGCTCCTGAAAGCCGTCCCTATTGTATTTAACACCTACGGAACAAATAAAAACAGTTTAATTATTTAACTTTTTGGCATTTCCCGTATTATTCATATAAATAATTCTTGACAACAATAAAAAATATGAAAAAACCTGGAATCCAATCTCTACTGGCTGTAATTCTGTTATCAACCAATTGTTTTGCACAGTTCCCCGGCGGTTTCGGAGGGGGATTTCCCGGTGGCGGATTCGGAGGATTCGGAGGTTTTGGCGGCCGATTCCCTGTAACTGATGAGCAGGACCAGCAGGGAAGGCAAATGCCCGGTGGATTTGGATTCCCTGGCGGTAACGGCGGCGCATTCGGAGGTGGCGGATTCGGAATGATGGGCGGAACAGTACAGTATGATGCTTCACAGGGCAATGATGTGGAGTTTACATCATCAAATCTGCCCATAGTTATCATAGAGACCGACGGCAAGCCCGTTACCAACAATGACAAGCTGGATGCATCCATGAAAATCATAGACAACGGAAAAGGCAGGCGTAACAAGCTGACCGACAAGCCAAACGGATACAACGGAAAGATAGGTATAAAGCTGCGCGGCAACTCATCGCTCTATTTTGAACAGAAACGTTTTACGCTCGAAACCAAGGATGATAACGGCAAGGACCTGGATGTGGAACTTCTGGGAATGCCTGCCGACAACGACTGGGTTCTGCTGGCACCATACAATGACATATCCATGATGCGTGACCCGTTCGCATTCGACCTATGGAACCAGATGGGACACTGGGCACCGCGCAACCGTTATTGTGAAGTGGTCATGAACGGCCACTACATTGGAGTCTATATCCTGTGTGAGAAGATAAAACGCGGCGCAAACCGTCTTGACATAGCCAAGCTTAAACCCGATGACAACAGCGGTATTGACATCACCGGAGGTTACATAGTACGTATTGACCCCCCGGAAGACGGTGAACCTTCATTCACATCCGATGTTCCCGGCATTACCAGCATGGGAGGCGGTGCCATGGGAGGTTTCGGCGGATTCGGAGGCGGAATGGAAGGATTCAACAGAGTAACCTGGACATATTATTATCCTAAAGCCGACAAGATTACCCCTGAACAGCAGGAGTACATAAGCAGTTACATAAAGGAGGTTGAGAGGGTTATCCAGAGTGACAATTTTGCCGACCCCGATGAAGGCTATGCCAAATACATCAGCGTACAGTCATTCGTGGATTACTTTATCCATACAGAGTTGAGCCTGAATGCCGACGGACTCAAACGCAGCGCATATTTCTACAAGAAGAAACAGAATGCCGACGGCACAGGCGGAAAACTGCATGCAGGAACTGTTTGGGATTACAATCTGGCATACGGCAACTGCAATTTCTGCAACGCCAACAAGATAGATGCATGGGTATATGAAGGCGGAGAGACCAACCCCACCCCTGCCCTTTGGAAACGCCTCACAGAGGATCCTGCTTTCATGGCCAAGGTCAAGGCACGCTGGAAAGAACTGCGTAAGGACATATTGAGCATAGACAATATCAACAAGTACATAGATGAGCATGCCGCCCAACTGGCCGAAGCACAGAAACGCCAGTATGCCAAATACACAGACCTGCTCGTTCCTGAATCACGCAATCAGAATGCAGGCAGCCAGAACGGGTTCGGCGGCGGGTTCGGAGGATTCGGCGGATTCGGAGGTGGAATGATGGGCGGTTTTGGTGGAGGTGATGCCATAGGCATGTTCGCTGCATACCGTGTCTCAAGCTATGAACAGGAAATTGCCACCCTCAAGAAATGGTTCGCAGACCGCATAGCTTTCCTGGACAGTAACTGGATGTAAATTTCATTTCCCGATTAAACCAAAACGGTTCTAATACATCTAAGAAAGAAAACAACACTAACCCAGCAATTACTATGCCCAATCTGACTATAAAAAGAGCTGTAACACTGTTTTTCATTCTCCTGATATCTGTTGTAACCTTTGCCCAGCGAGGAGGCGGTGGCGGAGGCGGCTTCGGCGGTGGCGGAGGCGGCTTCGGCGGCGGTGGAGGCCGTGGTGGCGGAGGAGGTCAGTTCGGCGGAGGTGGCCGTGGCGGTTTCGGCGGCGGTGGCGGCTGGGGCGGCTTTGCCGTTCTCAACGACAGCACCGCAATAGAAAGGCTTAGCGGAAGTCTCACATTCGTTGAGGGACGCGGAGCCGGCAACGCAATCCGTGAAGATGACCTTAAGCAACTGTTGGACTCCATGCAGTTCCTGAGATATGAAAAAGCACAGAGGCAATTCATAAAAGGCGATACAAAGGAGGGTATCGGCATTCTTTGCGCCATCCCTACTGCCATTCTCACGCTCATTGCGGCAACGCACCAATCGGAAAGCGATCCGGAGCTGTCGCAAAAGCTATATATCATTTCGGGAGCAATGGCAATACCTACAATTACATTCTACACCTGGGGCAAGATAAGCAAGAGAAAATCCAGAAAGACCCTTGATGCCATTGCCGATGAATACAATCACGAACTGGAATTAAGGGAAGCGGCCAAACTCCTGCAGTTTGAGTTTGAACCTACGGTAATGATTGACCGAAACAGAAACACATTGTTCGGTGCCACAGTCAACTTAAGATTCTAAAAAAACAAAGGCGGGTCACCCCGCCTTTAGTTTTTGTCATAGGACACCGTATCACTCGCGTACGTACGGTGATTCCGGCATGAACAGGAAGCTCTTGATGTAGCCTCCGCAGTCCATCACCACCTTCTCGAATACTGTTCCAGGCTCAATAGGACGTATTGTCAGAGTATGCTCACCCTTGGCTGCCTTACCCAACTGTAGTCGGTCATCCTTGACGCGCGTAGCCACAGTAGGATAATAAACCGAGTAGATGTTACGCTGATCCTCGTTCAGGCGCTCGTTGAACACCACCTCAATCTCCTTACCTCCGTCCAGGCTAACCATGTAACGGTGTCCTTCAAGACGATAGAATGTCAGAGTTGCGTTAACTGCTATAACAGCCGAGAGATTCTCCACATCCTCTGTCAGATTGAACTTATACGTCATGCTTGCTCCGTCAGTAGGCTGGCTGTAAGGCATCAGAGCCACACCGGACAGCGTACGGCCCATGAATGGAATGGTAGTCCACTGGGCGGAACCTGCTGTCACAGGAGCCTGAGAATAGAAATGCTCGGCCTCCATGGCAACTACACCGTCCTTTTGGGTGAATACGTATCCGCCCACCTTATCACCTGCCTCAACGCGGGTTACGCGGGGCTGAGTATCGGCACGGAAATTATCGTTCCAGGATGTATAACCTATGTGCTTCTGGATCATCATGCCGTTCCACTTGCCGCCGGCCATCTCCTTGTTGTAGTATGCACACAGCTCAGCGTCACGCTTAAAGTCCTGCTCGCAACGCTCTGCCCAGTAGTTTGCGGCCGGATCGTTGTTGCGGGCCAGTTTCTGGTTCATGGCCTGGCTGTAGTACATATCGTAGATGTTGCCCATAGCCTGTACGGGGAACAGGATTATCTGCTGATAAGCGTCACGATACTCGGGCTTCAACTTCAGATACTGACGCAGTGCCTCTGCCTCCAGACGTGCATAATCGTCGCAAACCTGCTCAAACTCACCGGTCTCAAGCGTGTAGTACTGACGTGCATCGAGCATCTCGGCGCTGATACGGCCGTTGTACTTGCAGCACAGGTTCAGAATGCGTGCAGCCTCCTTTGCCTCCTCCTCACCGAAGAACTCCTTGCAGAACTCATAAGTGTGGTCCAGCAGGTTGTCAACCGTAAATGATGTGGGGTTCCAGGCCATATCCAGGAACAGAGTGATGGGATATTCCATCGGCTTAAGGTCACCTACGTTGAGCACCCAGATCTTGTCAACTCCGTAGTCATATGTGAGCTGCATCTGCTCCCAGAGGTGCTGTATCGGGGTGATATTCAGCCACTTGGAGTTACGCGGTGCACCTACGTAGTCAACGTGATAGTACATACCCCAGCCTCCTTTGCGCTTGCGCTCCTCGGCATTGGGCAGACGGCGAATGTCACCCCAGTTGTCATCAGACAGCAGGATTATTACATCATCAGGCACGCGCAGGCCCTTGTTATAATAGGTCTGAACCTCCTTGTAGAGTGCCCATACCTGCGGACGCTGCTCGGCTGGCTTGCCGGTTACCTCCTTGATTATCTGACGCTGATCGGCGAACAATCCCTCCAGCATCTTCATGTTATCCTCGTCGCTGCCGCGCAGCTCGGCGTCACCGTCACCGCGCATACCTATGGTTATCAGGTCCTCGGTATCCTTGGCGCGCTCCATACCCTCGCGGAAGAACCTCTGCAGCTCATCCTTGTTGGTGGTGTAATCCCACTGGCCGCCGTATGCGCGCGGGTTACGGGCCCATTCCTGATGGTTGCGGGCCATAGGCTCATGATGAGAAGTACCCATGATTATGCCCATGTCATTGGCAGTCTTTATATTCTCGGGATCATCGGCATAGAATGCCCAGCCCCACATTGCCGGCCACATAAAGTTGGCACGAAGCCTGAGCAACAGTTCAAAGCAGCATGCATAGAACTCATGACCGCCGCGCTGTGTGCCAAAGGTATTCCTTACCCATGTGGTAAGACACGGATCCTCATCGTTCAGGAATATGCCGCGGTATGTCACTGCGGGCTCACCTGCGGTATATGTTCCCTTAGCCAGAGAAATATTGTCCTGATGCTCAATTGGAACGTCGGCCCAGTAGTACCAGGGCGATACGCCAATCTGCTCGGACAGCTCGTAAATACCGTAAATGGTACCGCGCATGTCGCTGCCGGCAATAACCAGAGCCTCGTCAACACCCTTAATGGGATTCTCCATCACAGTCATGATATACTTTTCACGTTTGCCCTGAAGCTCCTTCTTGTCTATCTTCTTGCTCTTGATTATCTGAGCAATATACTTACTGTCCATGGTTCCCACAATCACGGGTTTGCCTTGACCTGGCTCGTATACCACTTGAGCCTCCTGACCCGAAACAGCCAGAAAGTCCTTCTGCAAAGCCTTAATTGCTATCAGCACCCCAGTCTTGTCGGCCTCATCAACTAGAAGCTGTATGGGTTTGCCGTTCTCAATAAGTGTAAACCGGTCACCGGATAGTTCATTGAATGAAATGCCTTTGTTATCGGCAGCCCTCCCGGAGAGAGCCATCAGCGCAAAAGCGCCAAGGACTAATAGAATTCTTCTCATATTTATATTTGGTTGAATTGTTTGTCTTAACTGCGAATATACAAAATAATACGGTTTGTCACCTTATCAATGAAAGCTTACCTTCATGGATATACAATCCGGGCGTTAAAGGCCGGCCTGTAATCCTGCGACCGTCAATGGTAAACCATATATTTGATTCAACATCCTTATTGTCTTTTGAGATATGACTTATGCCGGTATATAAGTTTCGGAAACTGAATGAAGCCAAACCGTCACTGACTGTCATTCCGATAATTGGCTTGGACATAAGCAACGTGCCGTCAACATTGGCATTATTAAGCGTGGCAGCTGGTTCGGATGTGTTGGTCAGTTCATTGTTGCTATTATAGGGATACGCCCAGCCCTTGACGTTTTTATCCGAAGCAGTTTGCTTGTTGTTGGCAGGGAATATCGAGTAACGCTGTCGTTTGGACGTATTGGGAACACCCTTGAGGAACACATATTCATCATAATCCACATGAGCCACAATTATACCGCTTCCGGGCAGATCTGCATCCCAGCCCGTCTGCTGCCTGTTCTCCACTATATAGTACTCTTCAGGCTTGCCGTCATTGCGTATAAGATAAGCCTTAGGTTGATCCGAAAGTTCCGGAATACCGGTAACTGTAGTATCGGTATTCAACTCCACAGGATTCATCCAGCCCATGAAAGAACGTTCAAAAGCGGAATATCCGCAAGGACGGAAACCTTTGCCATTGTAGTTGCCGTAATCCATTAAATCCCAAGATGCCAGATATTCGGTTGAACCATTGTAAAAGTCAGGAAGTCCCAGACAGTGGCTGAACTCATGGCAGATGGTGCCGAAAATTCCATAACTGTCATTCGAATAGAGTTCCTGGACACAGCAATAACTATCAACAAGATAAGACTTGCCACCACTGTCCACTATGACAGGTTCACAATCCTTATGTTGACTTAGCCACCATTGATGGGGCCAGATTGTATTACTGCCACCGCCCGCATTCTGGCCTTTTCCGGAATAAATAATGAGCAACTGATCCACATAACCGTCATCATCCCAGTCATAAATTGCCCAGTCATCAACCTTATTCCTGATTATCTCCATAATATCCTGAACCAGATATTTGGAGTTTTCATCTTCAGTATTTGTACTGCGATATTTTATCTTATCATCCACTACCACATAGTAAAGGTCAAATGTAAGGCGGAACTGTCCGTAACTCTGGTCATAGAAGTAATCATGAACAGAACCATTGAAAGGTTCTTCGGTATAGTTCCTGGCATTGAATATCTTGTTCCATAGTTCCATTGTCTGGAACTCATCACCTTTGAATGCCTGGTCCTTGAAAGCCGCCATCACCACCAGTTGACGGCGGTCACCTATATACGGTGATTCACCTTGAGACCAGCGTTCAGCTTTTGTGGCATCCTGACCAAGTATAGCCGGTGCATGACGGAAATTATGTTCACTCAAGTCGATATCAGCCAGTCCGGGACGACAGTTACGGGTACGGTCTATCTCCTGGGCATCAACAGTCAGAACAATTACAACTGCAACTATGAACAGATAAATCCTTCTCATATAATACAGAATCTGTGTGTGCAAATATAAACAGTTTCTTGTTATTCAGCGCATATTACCTGAACAAACGTAACTCAAACCGCCCGCATACAGCCATACGGTCATCCTTTACAGCCAAGGCACCCAATATAGCAGGAGTGTTGGTAATGCGGTCTATAACGGGCTGAAGGTCATTTACAGTCTGGATACGGTTAGCCATTGCGGTGGCATAGCTGTCGGCCAGCAAAACATCGTGGCATAAAATCATCACTGCATCGGCACGCCCAAGACTAAGTGACGGACCAATCGTGCCGCTGGATGTGCAGATTCCAAGCGGAAAGGCGGTGGCGGGGATATGGAGCCCTACTCTCTCTGACAGCGGTGACTGGCCGGCAAATACGGCTATATCCATATCATTCTGAGCCTCTGCGTAAATATCGCCGCCGTTCTCTACTATTACTTCCTTGACACTGTATTTGCTCTTTATATAATCTGCAACCGCTTTTGCAACCGCTCCGGCCACAGCGCTCATAGGTCCTATTCCGGTCTTGTGGCTCACGCGCGACATCTCTTTCAGGATATCTGGAGCATCCGGACCTGCATCATATGGCACCAGAGCGGCCTTGTATTGCGGATCCATCAATAAATAGGCATCCATGCAGCGGCGCAATTCAACCATCATCCCATATATATCGGCCTCCATAAAGACAGAATAGGAGCCCTTATCGACCCCTATCCATAAATCTGATTCCAGGAACTTAACGCAGAACCAGCGTCTCTCATCGCCAGAGAAACGGCTGCGGTAACTGCGCTCCTTGTACTCCATCAATCTGCAAATTCAATGTGGAACAGTTTGAGCGGACAAGATGTAATGCAGAGCTTGCAAACCACACACTTTTCGGGCTGGAACCTGAGTTTCCAATCCGGAGCCCCAATTGACAGCGCGCCTGACGGACAGGCCGATGTACATGCGCCACAACTTATGCACCTGGCGTCATCAAACGTTATCTTCTTCTCCAGCGGAGTGACATCAACACCGCTCTTCTGCATAAAGTCAATAGCCTGGGCGATATGGTCAGAGTCCGAATCCAGTTCCAGTACAAGCTTGCCGCGACGACCGCCGTCAATGTCAGCCTTGATGATGCTGACCATGATATCATACTTCTTAATCAGCTCATAGATAAGCGGGCGACTGGCCTCGCCATCGGGGAATGATATAACTACCTTCTTTGTCATAACAATCTGATTTACTGATTAATCTCTTTTAATCCCTGAAGTGACGTTCCGGTAGGCATCGGCCTGACTGGAGCCGTAAGTTCAAACTGTCCCTTCTCAATCCAGTCCTTCAGGATGGCGGCAATCTTACGTGCCTTGTTCAAACTTGACAGCGGAGCCGTATGGATCTTCTTGCCCATGAACTCAATCTCACCGGAGCGCAACTGCTCATAATTGACCTTGCCTATCAGGTCACCCTTACAGCCGTAATCCTCGATGAACGTATCAATCTGACTGTTTCGTATGCTCACGCGTTGCGCCAGATCCTCATCCAACAGCGGAATAGGCACTCCCACGCCAACATACATCGTAACGCCGTATTTCTCAAAATAAGCACCGCGCAGGAACTCGCTGGACATCTCACGCATCTCACCCATCAGGGCCAGAGTACGTGCATTGCCCATCGGAACCCCATACTCATTAAGCGGTTTGCTGCAGTTGAACTGGGTTCCGTTCCAAACCACATAACCCTGTGTTCCGCACAGGAAAATACGTGTTCCAAGACCAATGGTACGGCACTCAGGATCATTCAGCAGCGGTGAAAGCTCACCTGCCGAGCTGTATGAAGCGTTCTTCATGCGTGGCAGCAGAGTGCCCATGTAAGTATAAAGCGTGCGGTCCGTGGAGTTCACAGCCACGTTATAGTTCTGATATGCGTTACGGGGATTCATAAGAATAGCCTCGTTGATGGTCTTGAGGCTAATCTGAGTCTTTATATGCTTGCGCGGATAGCAGTCAGTACCCTTGCCCCAAGCCTCTAAGGTCAGCTCCTTACCGTCAATCAGCTCCTGGATTATGTGTGCGCCGCCGTATGTGGGATTCTGCGGATTGCAGTCAGTAGCACCCACAAACGTATCTACAGCAGCTAAGCCGCCGCTTACAGGCACGCCGTTAATCTCAATCCTCTCCATGCGGATAGGCGGATTGGCATGACCGAAGTTCAGGAACGCGCCGCTTGAGCACATAGCGCCAAAAGTAGCGGTAGTAACCACATCAACCTTGTCAAGAATCTCCTTGGGGGACATCGACTTGGCCATTTCCGACACCTCCTCGGCCGTCAGGACCACCGCCTTTCCCTTACGGATCTTCTCATTTATCTCCTCGTATGATTTTACCATATTATATTTTGAATAATAATGTGCAAATATAACTCAAATCCATCAAAAGAAGCTTCTCAGACGAACCAAAAAGGCAGCAATACTGTGACAAGTCACTTATTGCGGATGTAGTTGAATTCTGAAATATCGGAAAGCGGTTCTTTTTCTTTCCAGTGGCTGGTCACCCGGCAGAGTTCCTGGCCAAGGCCGTTGGTTGTTATGCACAGGAATGTGCTTGGTTCCTCCGTGGGGAATGTATGACTTTTAATGGTATCACCCATACGTGATTCGTGTATAAACCTTATGCTGAGTGTATCAGGACGGTGTTTCTCTATGAAATCCGGCTTAAGGCAGATAAGAGCCATCTGGATATATCGGCGGTTATTTGTGTGGCCGTTAAAATCCAGGTCTATCTGGTTAATGGTATGACCAAGGGTGTCACATGGTTCATCGGCCCTGTTCAATTGTTTCCTGCGGCGATGCGGACCCAGGAGCATCTCCGACACCAATTCATCCAGTGGTATAAGCCCGTCGCATGAAACAGGTTTGCGCTCAGACATGGAGATGAGTGACCAGCAACTGTTGCCACGGGCAGCCATTCTCCCTGTGTGTGATTCGATAGCGGTAAACTCAAACCATATCCTTAATGATGAAATCTCACTTATCCACACCGTCAGGATAATATCCTCTGTCCAGATGGCGGGCTCACCCGGCAGGTCAAGATTGATCTCTGATATTATCCATGTCTTGTCCTGTTTCTGCATATCAAATGCCGCCAGGCCTAGACTGGTAAGATATCGGGCAACAGTATTTTCATGGAATGACAGGATACCGTCTATGGTAAGTCGGTAATTACCGTCCATCTGCGATGCCGTTATGGGATATGTAGTGCTGTATTTCATACGTTAGTCTTTTGGCCGGTGCAAAATTATGAATAACAGCACAAGAATGATGTATCAAAAACTCCCCTTGTTGTATTTAAATACCTTGACACTATACTCTATCGTACATTTTCGCCACAAAAGAGGATGAGTTAACCACATTTATAAAATGTACACAAAAGGATACGTCCCTATTGTGTACTTTTGCGGCCGAATATAAAAGAGACTATATGTGGCGTAAATTCTGCGGCTTTATTCTTAAGGTTTGGGGTTGGGAAACCGATCCGTTTTTGCCCCCTGAACCCAAATGCATACTTCTGGGCGTTCCCCATACTTCGATGCTGGACTTTGTGGTGGCTTACCTGTTCTACAAGTCCATTGGCGGCAAGACATTCTGCCTGGTCAAGGGCAGCCTGTTCTTCCCTCCCCTGGGGTGGATTCTGCGTGCCATGGGCGGTATTCCCGTTGACCGCAAGCATCCCGCATCGGTAGTACGTTCGGTACTCAAGGAGATGGAGAAGCAGGAGATAATGCATCTGGCCATAGCACCAGAGGGAACACGCAACCCCGTCAGGCATTGGAAAACGGGCTACCATTTCATTGCCAAGGCCGCAAACATACCGGTGTATCTGTGCTACTATGACTGGGGGCGCAAGAAAGTGGCTGTTGACCAGAAGTTTGAACTTACCGATGACGCCAACGCCGATACCCGCCGCATTCAGGAGATTTATGAAAAGATGAACCTGAAAGGCCGTCACCCCGAAAAATACCTTACCAGATGAGACACAAATTCAACACACTTGCCGAAGTTCTTGACTACTCTACCGCAGTCAACAACAGCCGCATGGTGTCTGACTATGTCGATGGCGGATGCCGATATACATTCACACAGTTCAAGGACAAGTGTGACCAGCTGTCCGGCACGCTCTCCACATTCGGAATCAATGCCGATGACAAGATTGCCATACTGTCCGAGAACATGCCCAACTGGGCTGTGGCCTTCTTCTCAATAACCGCCAGCGGACGCATCGCAGTGCCCATGCTGCCGGAGCTTTCGCCCAATGAAGTGGAGAATATTCTCTCCCACTCTGACGCCAAGGCAATATTCGTATCGCGCAAGCAACTGCCCAAGATAAACCAGGAAACGCTTAACCGCCTGCATCTGGTAATAGACATAAGCACATTTGATTTCATCAAGGCCGAGGATGACCGATATACCTGCGACGGACGCGGCAAGCTGCCCGAGCCTATGGACATAGCCGCCATCATTTACACATCGGGCACCACGGGCAATGCCAAGGGCGTTATGCTGAGCCACCGCAACTTCTGCCACAACATACTGGAGGCCTGGCACGCGCACAAAGTGCATCGCCGCAAGGATGTGTTCCTGTCAATCCTGCCATTGGCGCACACATACGAGATGAGCATCGGCATGTTGTACCCGTTCAGCACCGGCTGCCCCGTCTATTACATCCAGAAGCCCCCTACTCCTACCATTCTGGCCGATGCGCTCAAACGCGTCCGCCCCACAACCATACTGTCCGTTCCACTGATAATTGAAAAAATAATCCGCGGCAAAATCTTCCCCACAATAGCCTCCAGCAAGTATCTGCGCTATCTCAAGAAGCATTTTCCGCACATACTCTACTTCCTTGTAGGCAAGAAAGTCAAGCAGCAGTTCGGCGGCCGCGTAAGGTTCTTTGGTGTAGGCGGCTCCAAGCTTGACGTTGAGGTTGAGAAGTTCCTCAGGAACATAAAGTTCCCCTACGCCATCGGCTACGGCCTTACCGAGACCGCTCCGCTCATTTGCGATGCAGGCCCCAAGCGCACACATTTAGGCACCACAGGTACATCATCATTCGATGTCCAGGTACGTCTGGCCGATGTAAACCCCGAGACCGGCCAGGGCGAACTGCAGGTTAAAGGACCCAACGTAATGTTAGGTTACTACAAGGACTACGCCCGCACCCGTGCCGTGATGACCGATGACGGCTGGATGCGCACCGGCGATATAGCCACTGTAGATAAGAAAGGACGCTACTCCATACTGGGCCGCTCCGGAAGTGTAATAATAGGCGCATCGGGCGAGAACATCTACCCTGAAGAGATCGAGAGCGTGATCAATAACATATCGGACGTGAACGAATCACTCGTGATAAGCCGCTCCGGCCAGCTTGTAGCCCTTGTGCAGTTCAATGAGGGTGCTGTTGACTGGAACCTGGAGGGACAGGAAAAGTTCCTTGAGAACATAGAACGCCGCAAGAAAGAGGTCATGGAGTTTGTCAACTCCAAGGTGAGCCAGTTCCTCAAGATAAAGGACGTGGAGGTAATGAAAGAGCCTTTCAGCAAGACCGCCACGCACAAGATACGCCGTTTCCTCTATCAGGACAAACAGGATAAGAACAACAAAACAGATAAGAAATGAGTTTACGCAAAATCAAGAACCCCTGGATAGGTACAGAAGGTTACAACTGCTTTGTCTGCAGCCCCAACAATCCCATCGGCCTGCATCAGGAGTTCTACGAGGATGGTGATTACATAGTAACAAAGTTCCGCCCCACCCACGATTACGAAAGCTGGCAAAACACCCTGCACGGAGGAATCCAAGCCCTCCTGATAGATGAAACCGCCGGCTGGGTAGTATGCCGCAAGCTCCAGACCAACGGCGTCACCTCCAAGATGGACATGCAGTACCTCAAACCAGTAAGCACTTTATTAGAGGAAATCACCGTTCGCGCCAAAATCACTAAAATGATGCGCAACGTAGCCTTCATAGAGGCTGAACTAATGGACGCCGATAATACCGTCCTAACACGCGCCGACCTAATCTACTTCTGCACCCCCAAGTTCCGCGCCGACGCCGAAGGCTTCCCCGGCTGCAACCTCGAAGATGAATAATAGAAAAACTATCTTACAACATTACGTAATCCAGGAATCAGCCGAATCAGCTTTGTAGTATATAAACTGAAAACAAAAATGAAAACAGTTATTAGAGGAAGAGTGATAATCTGATTACACATATCCCTAATAACATGCTGGTTGATTACTATCAGCCACAATGCATGAACCAGATATATGCCGAACAGATCGTCCCGCACATAATTAACCAGCCGCCCCGTCTTTTCATACCATTTATTGCCTTTCTCTTTCACATACACAAATACAGCTGCAGACATCATAATGACATGTGGACTCAAATATTCCAGAAACAGATCGTCACTCTCACCTTTGTACAACGAAACAGTCAGATTACCTGTTACTCCAATCAAGGCACCCGAAACGCCTATTACATAAATCCATAGTCGTTGTCTACGGTCAAAAGATTTTCTTGAAAGATAATGACCAAACAAGAAGAAACCTGCATATCCTATAACGGAGTTCAATCTAAGAAGATTTGTTATTTGTGGAAAATCTTTAAGACAAACAAAACTTCCGGAAACATATATCATCCACAATATCAGAGAATAGCGGAGCAATTGTTCATCAGCAGCGATTTTACGCAATAAAGGAATCAACAGATAGACACTCATCATCATAGGAAGGAACCATAAGTGAGTATGAGGGTTGAGCCATTTGGTATTGAACTCACCGGAAACAATCCAATCTCCTGATATACAGAAAGCTGAATAAAACAGCCACCAGAATATATATGCCAAGGCAAGACGGGGAATATATTTCTTGAGAATGACTTGCAATTTCACATCCTTTTCAGGTTGAAGGAACAATGTACCGCTTATCATTACGAAAACGGGAACTGACCATCTTACCAAACTGTCACCTACTACGTTTAAGTACCAGTTATATGATCTGATATCTATCCAATAACCTTTTGAAAAAACATGTATGAATATGACGCCAAATGTTGCCAATACCCGCAAATAATCAAGATATACAACGCGTTCAGAAACAAAATCTGTTTTCTTACTGTTACTCATAATCGGTACATTTACTTGAAAAAAGATTCATCCTTGATTTCTCAGTCAATAATTCTTCTCCAGCTGAAGCGGACGCGGGCAAGCTCACGCCCGTCCTCAACTGCCTGGATGCTGTGCAGAGAGGTTTCACCGTCCATTTGCGTGCTCACCCTGATCTTCTCGCCAAACAGTCCTTCCTTCTTGAAGTTTATGTCAATGCCGGCAGGCTCGCGGTCAAGACGGAATTCCGGTACAAGACTCTCGCTGGCCCAAAGTGAGTAGATAGCGTTGTTGACATGGTCATTGCGGTCAATATCATCATATCGCACCAGGAAACGCTCACTGTAATCCTCCCGCTCCACGGCAGGTAGCTTGACAAAACGTCCGTCGGCCTTGACCTTCTCATGGATAGGCTCATACTCCGGCAGCCACTCCTTAAGATGCACAGGCCTGCGTGAAGCAAAATCAATCACTATCCACTGGCTGCATGCACGTATGATGCGCTCACCGTCAGCGCTCCACACCTCAAACTCACGCTCCGTGTAGAGAGCCTGAAAGTCCGATGGCCAACTCTTGAGCGTAATCTCCTCCTGCAGATGAGGCATGCGGTCAATCTCCACATTCATGGCAATCAGCACCCAGGCCTTGCCTATGGTACGCAGGTAATCATAGCCTATGCCTATCTCATTGGCGCTGTCATCGGCAATGTCCTGAAACAGATTTAGCAGCGTGAGCAGACGCAGAGTATCCTTGCGGTCACACTCAAAACTCTTTACCGTATATGTATGAACCTGTTTTCTTATTGCCATTTTTAACCGCTTTTCTGTTAACGTCGCGAATTTAGCCATTATTTCCGTAAATGTCATTCAAGAGAAAAAGAAATGCCCTCAGAAACAGTTCCAAGGGCATTCTTCCGATAAATGATATACTAAATCAGTTCTTTGATACCATGTTCTTGAAGGCTTCACCGAATATCAGATAGCTGCAGTTGCCGGCAATGGTACCCTCATTCTGGCCCCACAGGAATGGCCAATCGTCAAAGTTCTCAAAATGGTCAGGTTTGCGGAAGAGCAGGCCGGGAGCCACGTTGCCCGGGATGAATGAGAAGTCGGCGCGGTTGTTGCCGTAGAACACCTGCTTGGGGCGAGCTGCACCAACGGCAGCCACCAGTGAGTAGTTGTGGTACGGATGGCAGCCAAACATGAACCCTGCTGCATTATAAGCATATTTCTTGTCAATGATATCCGGGAAATAGATAGCTGCAAATGCCGCAGTGATTCCGTATGTTACCACAGCGCCGCTGCCGGCCCAGTTACCCTCGCCTATTGGCACTCCGTAAGGATTGTTGTTGCTCACATTCTCAAGATACTCCTTATACTTCTCAGCATACGGGCGCAGCTTCTGCTTGTAATCGGCAGGCATGTAAGGTATGGCATCCATGGCGGTACGGATGCTTCCGTTCACGTTACGGTCCAGAGCCGGCCATATCTGCTGCTCAAACTGGTCAAGATATGACTTTTCACCCGTAGCCACATAAAGCTGCAGGTTGACTGCCATATTGCCGCCGCCGTTGCGGTTATTCTGCATCTGTCCACCCTGACGTCCGCGCGCACCTGCTGCGTTACGCTGGCTCTGCAGCTGTGTAACCTCCTCCTGGAGTCGTTTGGACTGCTTGAGACAGCGGGCTGCCAGTTCATCGTTATAGCCTTTGAGCACACGGCTTGCGGCAGCAAACATATTGGCGGCGTTCATATCACTGTTCAGGTTACGGTTGGTGAATGCCCACATGTCATCGGGGGTACCGCTGCGCTTGCCGTCGGCTGATTTTACGTACTTGGGCAGGCTGGGATCATAGTGCAGACCGTCTGTGATGGCTGCGGCATCACCCAGGTGATGGTAGTTGTCAAGCACTGAGTTGGAGAGTGTCTGTGACATGAAGCCAATGTTCTCGGCCTGAGCAAGCAGGTTCAGTACGCCGTGCTCAATGTACTGCAGCAGGTCAGGCTTACCGTCCGGACGGTGCAGGTCCACATAACGCTGTTCCTCACTTACAAAAGTCTCGTCACGCTTGTTGCCGAATAGTTCCCATGCCGATACAAGGCTCTGTACCACACTGATGTTTGAACCGGTCTCGATGTCAAAGTCACCGGCATCAAAGTAACCGCCCACGTTCAGGCCCGGAATAAGCTCGTAGGGTTTGTACTTGGTATTGGTGTTGGCACCCTGTGAGTGCAGGTCAAAATGGTCACTCTGCGGAGCCTGAAGATAACCCTCCTTGAACGGCTCGCCATGCCATATCCTGTAACCTTCATTTACAGTCATGTGGTTCATGTGGATGGGAATCCATACATCGCTGGTGGCATCGGTAATCCAGTTATAGACAGAATTGTCAATGATGAAGTTGCCGGTCTTGAAGTCACCGTACTGTATGAAATATACGCCCGGCTCCTTAACCTCACTGAAATCAAACTTCACGTAGTTGTATTTGTAATACTCGCCCCATACGGCAGTCTTGCCCTTGTAGGCCAGCTTCTCGCTGCCGTCATCGGCAATCCTGTAGATTGATGCAGTGGCAAGCGGCTTGTCTTTCTTGTCAAGCTCTATCACGGCAACCTTGGGCTGTGAAGGCACGTAACCCACCTGTGAGAAACCTATGTTGGGCTCTCTTATCCAACCCGGAATTGCATGGGGTTCAACGGTCCATGTAACCACCTTGCCTGTCTTGCCTGCGGGCAGCACGCTGCGCAGCACGTACCAGCCGTTCTGGGCCAGCATACGGCCATCGTAAAGCTCCAGCATGGAGTCATCCGATGTAATCTTTATCATGCGCTCAGGGTCATCGGGAGCCATAAGGATGGAGTGACCGGTCTCAAGCGGCAGAGGATCGACAAACTCTCCGGTACCGCGGTCATCGTATGTGCGGAATCCCTTGAACTGACGGGGTTTCTCATCATTTGAAACAGCCTGAGTCTGGCTTACGGCATAGCGCGGGAAACGGTTGGGACGCCCGTCCATTATGTATGCCTTGTTCCAGTACTGTGAAGGCAGGAACTCCAGATTGAATCCTGCTTTGCCGGCCAGGAACTCAGGCACCGGTTTGTCCAGATAGACAGCAATCTCTACCGCACTGCCCTTTGCCGTTACAACCACACGTGAGTCAAAATCATAATCTGCATAACGCATAGCCACCTCAATCGAGTTGTTGATTGAATCTACGGTGCGTTTGGGCGATGCTGGCACCAGATCCCATTGCTCGGGGGTCTTGCTCAGACGAACGGCACCACCCTGTACGGTACGCACACCATGATGGATAATCTCTATGCCGGAGTTCTTCTCATCGTTGAATCCGCCAGAGAATGTATTGCTGAATACCAGCACGTTAACTCCTTGAGTCTCAAAATACTCCTTGTCATTAAGCTTGAGCGGACCCGCCTGCTTGGGGGCTTTGTCACAAGCGGCTACAATAATAGCCGCACAAAGAATAAGAATAGTTTTCTTCATAAGTTTAGTAATTGTTTCGTGTATCTATTTACAAATATATTGAATGCATTGCAGATAAAAAACAACTTTGCTGTTTTTATCTATAACACAGTCAATTCAATATATGAACCTGAACTCGTCCAGGTAAAGCGTTGAACCTTCACCACCGGTAAAGTAGTCACCAAGAGCGCTTGACGACGCCACAATCACCACATATTTCGGGGTACGGTTATTCCTGTACTCTATGTTTATGGTAAATTTCTCATAATCAGTCATGGTATGATTGTATCCTGCTTTACCGTAACCTATTATGTGCGGGTCATTGTCTATGTCCAGGAATGTATCGGTGGCCGGGTCAACAGTAAACTGGCTGTCCCAGTCGGCAAGTACCACAAACACATGAGCGCTGTCGGTCCTGCCCAGCCAGCTATCGTATGGTGCCTTGGCCACGTCAATGGCCATCGGTTTGTAGCAGGCGTATCCTTCAAGAGCCTTGGGGCGCAGGTTGAAAGGCAAGCCCCAGTTAAGCGTAGCGGATAACTTGGACAGGTTTATGTTACCCATCTGTCCGGTAAACATACAACCGGCAGCCATCTTCTTGGTAATAAGTGCATTGACTTGATGAGTCTGAAGTTTTACTGCATGTTTGCCATTACCTGATACGGCAAGGAATTCATTCTCCGCAACACATGTCAGCTTACCGAACATGGCTGTGGATGCATTGGCCGAAGCCCAGACGTTCTTTTGTGCAGCAGTTGCATCTGGTCCGTAGCACACTTCATTACTGCCGTTCCTGCTCCACAGGTCAAAGTTCATGTTGTAAAGCTGGTTATCGGGGGTAAGAACTGATGACTGCTCCTGAACGCCCTGTGACTCCTCACGGCTGTACGGAACCAGATCGTTTTTCCATTCGCTGCATGACACAACAATCATTGCAGCCATTATTATCAGATAAAACTTCTTCATAATTCAGAAATGAAATACCATTCCCATCCTGAGTCCTAAAAGACTTGGCTTGAAATGTACGAATGAATGATTCAAAGTGCCGTCACCGCCTTCGGTGGAGTCCTGTTTCTGCCATTGGCAGCCTCCCTCCACCAGCGGGAGCTGAACCTCGAACGATATGTTGTCGGTTGCAAAGACACTGATTCCGGGATAAAGCCCTACAGAAGCGCTCCAAATATCGCTGTAACTGCCCTCCTTGCCGTTTCCGGTCACTCTGTAACTCTTGTTGTAGCCCGTACTGCCGGACAGCCTTCCCTCAAAGAAAAGCGCCAGTATCCTGCCGTCAAACAGAGGCAGATATCCCCTGCATGTCAGGGCACCGTTTACGGTCTGTCTGGAAATATTCCTGTCAGGCAGTTCAATGGTGGCTATCATGGTACTGTCAAATGATACTCTGGTATCGGTATAACCTATTCTTAACCCTACAGACATGTTATCCTTTATGAACCATGCTCCCGATGCCGACACGTCACCCAGAGTCACGTTTCCTTCAAGTTCCTTTATCATACCCAGCAGGTCATAGCCGTTCTCGCCGTCGGCCTTCCATGAATCATATCCGAACGACAGCCCCACTGACCTGGTACCTTTCTCAATATAAACTGCCTGCCGGTTTGCCATGCCGCGTTTCTGTGCACTTACACAGCAGCATGCCGCCGCCAGCAGCAACATTGTCATTACAATCCTTGTCTTCATATCTGTATTTATAGAATCTCAGAGAAATAATGCTCCCGCAGAGGCTTGTGTACAGCTTTACCTGTCAATGTAACGGTCTCTTCAAGTCTTATGTCGGCCGATGAGGCTCCCACCTTGACCAGGAACTTGCCCGGGGCAATGTTCCACCTGCGCTGTCCGTCATTGCTGTAGTAGCCTAACTGCTCGGTGTAGAGCTTTACCTGCACCGTTCTGCTCTCACCCGGTTGCAGTGAAACACGTGCAAATCCCTGCAACTGTATGGGACGTATATTCTGGCCGTCAGTTGTGGGTGACAGATATATCTGGGCCACCTCATCGGCAGCAACGCTTCCGGTATTCTTCACCGTGAAAGAAACGTTGAATGACTCATCGGTTGTACGGGCATCGTCCACCTTCATGTTGCCGTATTCAAATGTGGTATAGCTCAAGCCGTAACCGAACGGCCACTGTACGCGCGGATCCTTATTGACGGAACGGTTATAGCAAATGGGCTCATAGACCTCTGTATTGGGATAACTCACTGAAAGCTTGGCCGATGGCGATACGTTGCCGTACAGAATGTCTGCCAAGGCATGACCGCCCTCCTCGCCCGGATACCAGGCCTGGATAACTGCGGCGCATCGTTCTGCCAATCCAGACACCACCTGTGCCCTGCCGCCGAACATAACCAGCACCACGGGCTTACCTGTCTTGATGAGCTCCTCCACATACTGCTCCTGCCTGCCGGGCAGACGCAGTCCCATACGGTCACGGTTCTCACCGCACAGCATCACGTTCTCACCCATGGCAGCTACTATTACATCAGCCTGACGGGCCATGCGGAGTGCCTCATCCTTATCGGCAACCTCGCCCGATTGTACCATGCGATGAAGAATATACCAATCCCAGGCGCGTTCATCACCGTCTTCGCGATATTTTGTCTCAAGTTCCTCGGTCCAGTCACAGCCGCGGGAATACATTATGTTCATTCCATAGGGCTTGCGGTTATTCATACCCTCCAGCAGTTTCACTATGTGAGGCTGGTCCTGATCGGCAATATCTTCCACCCTCTTCCAGAAATATGACATGGCGGGATAGGTATAGTCACCGCACATGGCCCAGATGGAGTTGGCGTTGGGACCGGTCACCAGTATGTTCTTTACGTCCTTGAGCGGCAGCACGCCGTTGTTCTCAAGCAGCACTACTGACTGTGAAGCTATATCGTACGCAGCCCTGCGCTCCTCGGGTGTATCCAGTACGATCTTCTCCTTGCTGTACAGGTACGGATTCTCATCAAACAGTCCGGAACGTATTTTCTGGCGCAGCACATCCTTTACGGCCCGCTCAAACGCTTCTGGTTTGGCCAGGCCTTTGTCAAGAGCTTCCTGCAGGTTACGGTAATCACTTCCTTCGGGAAAATCCACGTCATTGCCGTTGTTGATTGCCTCGGCAGCCTTTGCTGCAGAGCTGCTCAAACCGGGTATCTGCCCGATGGCCGTATAATCACTTACAACCATGCCGTCAAAACCAACATAGTCACGCAGTATGTCAATAAGTATCTCACCATTGGCCACGCAGTTGGTGCCATGAACTGCATGGTAGCCCGGCATGACTGTCCTGCCTCCAGCCAGACGTATTATGGTCTCATGCGGCAGCAGTATCTCCTCCATCAGCTCCTTCTCATCGGCATCACCGCCGCCTCCATACCCCAGATAGTGCTTGGAGCAGGCACCCACGCCTTTCTTAAGGTCTCCCTGCTGAAGGCCACGTACAAATGCCGTACCCATAACGGCACTCAGATAACCGTCTTCACCGTAAGACTCCTCCAGGCGGTTGAAACTGGGCGTGCGGCACACGTCAACCATCGGTGACAGGGCCAGTATGCCACCCATCTTGCGCATCAGCCTGCCAGTCTGGATGGTCTTGAGTTCAGCAAGTTCATGATTGAATGAGCCGGCCTGCCCTATCTGCTGCGGATAGACAGTGGCACCGAGCGTGTTAACGCCCGATAACACCTCTTCATGAAACAGTGCGGGAATGCCGTTGGGAGTATTGTTCATGAGCCACTCCTGCAGGGCGGCTACACGGTCACGCAAATCATTGGGGTCACGCGGCTGCTGCAGGGCAAACTGTGAGAAATGACCTATTCCGTAAGGTATCAGTTTGCGGCATTGTGCAGTGTCCAGCTTTCCCTGGGCATCAAAGAGTACATCCATATACATGCTGCGCAACTGGGATATGCGCTCCTGCTGCGGCATCTTATCGTACAGGCTGTCCACCTTCCGCTCCAGATCACTCTTTTTGTTACAGTTCGTCATAAGCAATGCCATACCAAAAATAACGGTCTTACTGAGCAAGACCAGCACATTTCTGTTAACCATGAAAAATAGAATTGAGTGTTATCGGGTATAAAGGTATAAAAAAGGCACGTATGAGACAGGCTTTTCTGTATCAGAAATAGAACCAGTGCCAGCAGAGGCGGTCCTCACCCGGCCTGTACTCAAGCGTAGGCGTGGGAAGCTTTATCGCGCTGAGCACTCTCAGGACATGCTTCAGGGTCTTGTTCTTGCATGGGATGCGCGATATGTCAATATCCGGTGCCAGGAACAGTCTGCGCTGACGGGCATCATTGGGCATATAGGCCAACTGGCCAGGTTCATACTCCCATCCTCGGCCCCAGTTTCCGTCATCACCCACATTACCTGCAGGCCGGTAATTGTTATACTCTCCGGTCATGCCCTCGGCACCGTAACCTAAAGCCCAGCCAAGCCATGACGGATATCGGCTCCTGTCATTCATGAACAATGATTTGACATCGCAAGCCAACCAAACCGTTACGCCGCTATAGTCCTCGTAAAAGCGGTCCAGCCAATCCTTACCCATGATGTAATCCCTCTCCATGGTCAATGGATTCTTAACATCATATTTGGAGCATCCGGAATTATGATAAGAGTACTTGAGTGCTATACGCTGTTCATGCCAGAGAGCCTGCTGGCCCATAAACAGTCCTGTTCCCAATATATTGGCTCCCATGTCACCCCATGAAAAGCCCCAGTCGCTTGACAATGCATCGAATATCTCAACCATTGTCATGATAGTGATGCCGAAGGGAGCACCGTACAGGATGGAGTGTTTCTCATCCAATCCGGTCATGGCAAGTGCCTCATATCCTATGTTGGCAAAATTGTAGCAGGAATTGGCATGTCCGAACTTATCCATCTGCAGCCATTCTTCATTGTCATTGTAAAAATGGAATCCGCCGGTTTCAGACCCTGAATACCAGGACACATACAGTGATGTCATGATTCCAGTTATCAGAAGAGCCTCTGTACCAAGCACTATGGCACCGCTCCTGTTCAGACTTGCTCTGGTATTGTTCTGTTCCGTACCTGAATATTCCGACAGGCTCAGACTTTTGGCGTCGTTAACAAAAAACGGATTAAGCTCTAAATTAAGATCTAATGAAGATGAACCTGAATTATAATTGAAAGCCCTTGCCGGATTCAAAAATAACATCACTACCAGCAAGAAAGATACGTACCTTTTTACCATGCATTTACAATTTGGCTCCAAAAGTACAAAAAAAGCGTAAAAAAGTAATAATACCTTACGTAAAATCAAACGAAAGCTGTCCGTCACCCAGCAGATTGAATGACATTCTGTGATACGGAGTAGTTCCGTACAGTTTAATGGCCTCCCTGTGTTTCTTAGTAGGATAACCTTTGTTCTCAAGCCAGTCATACTGCGGATACTCCAATGCAATGCGGTTCATGAAATCATCACGGTATGTCTTGGCCAGGACCGATGCCGCCGCTATTGACATCATCTTTCCGTCACCTTTTACTATTGTGGTATGCGGAATACCGGGATATGGCATAAAACGGTTGCCGTCTATAAGCAGATGTTCAGGGCGAACCTTGAGCTGGTCAACGGCTCGGTGCATAGCCGTGAATGATGCCTTGAGTATGTTTATCCTGTCAATCTCAGTGTTATCCACCACACCTACCGCCCAGGCCAACGCCTCTTTCTCAATAACAGGACGCAGGGCATATCGCTGCTTTTCTGTCAGTTGTTTGGAGTCATTGAGCAGTTCATTGCTGAAATCGGGCGGTAGTATGACCGCCGCAGCATATACCGGTCCTGCCAGACAGCCTCGCCCAGCCTCATCGCACCCGGCTTCAATACGCCCCTCAACCAGATATGGCAATAACGGATTATGACTCATATTGCAAAAATAATAAAAATAAGAGATGTATCTTTGCAGCCTATGAAAATTGAACTTGCAGGAAGCTACGGGTACAGGCGCATGATACGTACATCGCTGCCGTCCATACTGATGATGCTGGCCATATCGGTCTATAGCATTGTAGATGGGCTGTTTGTATCAAACTACACCGGGACCATAGCCTTTGCCTCACTCAATCTCATCTGGCCCGCCATCATGATGACCGGTGCCATAGGTCTTATGTTCGGCACCGGCGGCAGCGCATACGTGGCAATGATACTTGGGCAAGGTGACAAAGAGCGTGCCTGCAGGGCTTTCAGCATGGTTGTAAAGACGTTGTTCATTGTAGGTATAATAGTCACTGTCCTGTTCTTCATTTTCATCAGACCCATATCATCACTGCTCGGCGCATCAGGCCAGATGCTTGACTATTGCGTCCGATACGGACGGATTGTGCTGCTTGCTCTGCCCTTCTACATGATGCAGATGGCATTCCAGTCACTGTTCATGACAGCCGAGATTCCGCAACTGGGCACACGCCTTACCTTGATATGCGGTATCACCAACATTGCTCTCGATGCCCTGTTCATAGTGGTTTTCAAGTGGGGTCTGACAGGCGCAGCCATTGCAACAGCCGCCGGAATGGCACTTGGAGGAATCTACCCGCTGTACTATTTCAACTCCAAACGCAACAAAACACATCTCAGATTCGTGCGTACCCGCACCGACAACACAAGCATACTCCAGGTTTGCTCCAACGGCCTTTCAGAATATGTAGGCAATATCTCCCTCAGCATAGTGAGCATGTGCTACAACCTGCAGCTCATGCGCCTGATAGGTGAAAGCGGTGTGGCAGTATATGGCATTCTCATGTATATAGGCTTTGTGTATGCATCGGCATTCATAGGATTCAACCTGGCCATATCGCCAGTAATCAGCTACAACTACGGAGCACAGAACCACGATGAACTGAAACGTCTGCTGCGCAAAAGCCTGGTGCTGCTGTTCTGCGCCGGCAGCCTGCTCACAATCCTGTCAGAGGTATTGAGCGGCCCCATGGCAGGAATATTCGTAGGTTATGACCCGGAGCTGAAAACCCTTACGGCGCACGCCATACGCCTGTACATGCTAAGCTTCATGATCTGCGGCCTCAACATGTTCGTATCGGCCTTCTTTACCGCCCTGAACAACGGAATAGTATCGGCTGTTGCGGCATTTACCCGCACCCTTATATTTGAATTAGGAGCAGTATTCGTCCTGCCGCTGATATGGGGCCTGAACGGAGTATGGCTGGCAGTTGATCTGGCCGATGTCCTGGCCCTCATACTGTCAGCCATACTTCTGGCTTCCTTCCGCAGCCGCTACAAATACTGAAACTTTTCCTAAAGATCAAAGTTTTTGTATTCGTTAAGCACGTCATAGATTCCGTCTTCCGATAGCACTCCGCGCTTAAGCCCTACCGGCAACAGACCTTTTTCATCGGCTTCCAGATCATCAAGCCACTCCGGACTGCCGTAATAATCATCCAGCTGCATTGCCAGCGAGCCAAGCTCACGCAGATGTGATATGGCATTGTTTGCCTGTGTTATGGCATCCTGCAAGCAGTCCAGGATGCTCTCCATCTGCTCAATACGTTCTATTTGCGTCATATTATGGAATCATCTGCTTCTTTATGAGGCAAATGTAATGAATAAACAGTAATTTCGCGCCCGAGTAGCGGACATACCGCTGCAAGTGTGCTTGGAACCACTATAAAAACAAGTAAAAATGACTGAAAACAAAACCCTTGAAGGGCGGAAGGACTTTTCCGCCACCTTTGTTGTATTGGCAGTACTGTTCTGCGTCTGCCTTATCACCTCAAATCTTTTTGTGCCACGTTTGTGGCGGGTAGGAAACACTTCACTCCAGCTATCAGCTGCAGTAATCATATTCCCCATATCCTACATCATAAATGACCTGCTCACCGAGGTCTATGGCTACCGCCGTGCCATGTGGGTCATCTGGATGGGATTCGGACTCAGCGCGTTCGTGGCTGTGGCAGCACACATAGTTACAATAATGCCGGCCCCTATCTATCCCGACAGCCAGGAGGTTGCCGACAGTTTCAACCGGCTGTTCGGACTTATACCGCGCACCACGATCGCATCATTGACAGCATTCATACTTGGCTCCCACATAAACGCTTGGGTTATGTCGGCCATGAAGATTGCCACAAAAGGCAAGGGATTCGGCTGGCGTGCCATAGTATCAACAATAGCCGGAGAACTTTCGGACTCCATCATTTTCTATCCGTTGGCATTCCTTGGCACCATGCCGATAGCCACGATTCTCTCCATAGTGCTGACACAGGTTACGGTAAAGACGGCCTATGAGATTGTAATCCTGCCTGTTACAAGCATCATATCACGCCGCTTAAAGGAAAAGGAAGGTATCGATACCTATGATTACAACGTCAAGTACAATCCCTTCAAGAAGCTGATTTGATTTGGAATTCTAAGCGGATTCCTATTCTACGGCCCAGATGCATCTGCCGTCATTAAACCCCACTGCTACAATGTCAGCCAAGGCTTTCTGTTCAATGCTGTTGCAGTGGGAACACCCTGGTATATAGAAAATGTAACCATCTGTGCAGGCCAGCACAAAACGGTCCATACGGCTGTCATAAGCCATTGACAGCGGTTGCTGTTCCAATGACAGGGTTTCACCTCTGTCCGTATAGGTAAGGCCGCGCTCACTCCAGATGTTTCCAGCGGTTGATGTAAACACCGCAGGCATGCCGTTATCATAAGTACCGGCTATGGAGATGCTATTGTCCGATGCGCATATTGCGCTGAACCGGGTCTGTTCATAATAACCGGTATATGTGAAATTGAAATCGAATGACGTGAACAGCTTAAAATCTATCGTGTTGTATATTATGCCGTTTTCTGTAAGTATATAGGTCTTGCCTCCCGAGCGTGCTATACCTACCGCTTTATCGGAATTGCCGCTTATCTGCCTGCGGCATAACCGGCTGGTCTTACCGTTACGCTCCACCTTCATTACCATGCAATCCGGACTTACCGCCAATACCGAGCCTTCAACCACCTCAATGCCCGCAATTCCGGTCTTAATGTTCACGCTGTCCAGATGAACGCCGTCAATATCAGTCCAGAAAATAATTCCGTCACCGCAAGCCTCAACAAATCCATCATTGTACGGTTTTATATCAACAACCTGTGGCCGGGCGGCAGACAAACTGAAAACTGTCCCCCACCACATCAGTAATACGGCGGGGAACAGTTTCAGATTGTTTATCAGACTGACTGACATCAGTTCTTATCTGTTCTTTATACGGAACCAGTCAAAGCAAGCCTTGAAAGGCGCAGCAGGCTGCTGTGAAGGAGCTGCTGCAGGAACAGCGCCGGGACGCATACCGCGCATGTTCTGAACTCCCTGGCATGCTATCATACCGGCCTGGATGTCCTTAAGGGCCACGTCTGCCTGACCGGCCTGAATCCAGTTCTTTCCGTTAATGGAATAAAGGGCAGTATATACGCTGCCGTCTTTCTCCAGCTTGAGATACACAGTGTTGTCATTCACACCTGCCTCTGCCAGATTTACGCTGACAGTGCTCTTGGATGCTCCGTTTTCCTCAACGTACAGTTGCAGGCTGCCTGCAGCCGGTGCTGCTGTCTGCTGCTGTCCGCGACGGAATCCTGCTGCTGTATAAACGAACTTGACAAAGTGTGAGTCATCCTGATAAGCCACCAGTCCTGCGTTCTGGGCACCGGTAGGCAATGCGCTTGTCTGCAGCTTGGTCTCTATGGTCCAGTCGCTGTTGGCGCTCTGAAGTACCAGGTTGGTTCCATTGTCGGAAGCGGCGGTAATATCGCCGGTAGTGGCGGTAATCTCCAGCACGCCGTCAGCCACAAGGAGATTGTCATCATCGGGACGTATCACATCCCAGTGACGGCCTAAGGAGTTATTCTTGAACTCATCGCTCACGCCCTTGGTGCCAAAATTCACATAATAGGTCTGGGCATCACCTGTAACAGGCTCTGAAACCTTTACAACGGCTGTTCCGGGCACTGTGGGAGCCTGCTGTACATCAACCTTAAGCTGCTGGGACTGTGCGGTAGCGCTCACCTGCGATGACATCTTGCCCAGCACGCTGTACTGCTTGCGTCCTGCCTTGAGCAGTGACTTGCCGGCATTCTTGAGTGATGCAAGTGACAGGTCGGCATTAACCTTGACAGAATAGATGTCGCTCACGGTCCTGTCATTGTAAGTTACGCTGACGGTCACTGAAGCAATGCCGGGACCCACAGCGGTAAGCTTACCGGAGGCATCCACGGTTGCAACGGCGGTATTGCTGCTCACATACTTTACGGTAGCCTTGTCCAGTCCTATGAACGAATCATCGGTAAGACAGGCCGATGTAACGGTCTGGGCCGTCTGACCTATCTCAAGTACCGATACGCGGCAGTCAGCCACAACGGTCTTGAGCTGCGGTGTGAAGCGGCCGTTCATGTTGGCCGTTACGGTACCGCGTATATCCTTTGATGATGAACCGATCTCAAATACATAACGGCCTGAATCATAGGTGATGCGGTCAGCAGCCATATCCCAGAACCAGAGGTCGGCGCAGTCAATCTCAATCTCCACGCGACGGGTCTGTCCACGCGGTATGGTCACGCGCTTGAATCCCTTGAGCCTCTTGATAGGACGCTGCAGTGATGCTGGGCTATCGGGAGTGGTCATATAGATCTGGACAACCTCGTCACCATCATAATCACCTGTATTCTTTACGTTCACGCTAATGGTAATCTTGTCATTGGGAGTGATTGAACTCTTGCTGACAGTAAAGTCCGAGTACTCGAATGTGGTGTAGCTCAATCCGTAACCGAACTCGTATGATACGGGCTTTGTAAAGTACCACAGCGTACGGCCCGGCTTGCCGTTACCTGCACGCAGAGTGTAGTCGGTAATGGGCGGCAGGTCCTTAACTGAACGGTACCATGTGGCGTTCAGCTTACCGCCGGGAGTAACGTCACCAAAGAGCACCATAGGTATGGCTGCGCCCTGTGCCTGGCCGTTGTAACCGGTCCAGAGTATGCCGGGAATGTTCTCCAGGTTCTTGAAGTCCTCCACCTCAACGCAGCCTAAGGTCTGCATGACCACAACGGTATTCCTGTTCTCCTTGGCCACGGCCTGTATCAGCTTGACCTGGTTGCCCGGCAGGTTCAGGGTAAGACGGTCAGCCTCCTCGGTAGCCGTATTCTCATCGGTTCCCACAAAGACAATAGCCACGTCACTCTTGCGGGCTGCAGCCAGTACATTCTCCGGAATCTCATCATCCTCAGGAGCCTTATAGACCAAATACAATGTCTGAGGGCCGTTGTAGCCCAGTTTGTTCACCTTGGCCTCCATTGGTGTGCTGGCACCGTAAACGCCACCTACCCTCTTGCCCGATGCACGTGTAGCCTCGATGGTGCTGATCAGGTTACCCTCAGGTGAACCCACATGCACCTCAATGATACCGCCCTCGGTAGGAATGTTGGCGCCGATGGTGATCTTCTCGACATTGATAAGGTCTATGTTCTCATAAGCGGTCCAGGAGCCGTCATCGATTGAACGCACCTGCTCCTCGGTACCCATACCTGAACCCACTGTAATTCCCTGTGATGATGAGCTGTACTGGGTAGCATCATGGCGGCTCTTTGTGCCGTCGGGCTTCTCCAACTCGAACCATGCCACATATAGCAGGTTACTCTTGCTCTTGGTGCTTCCGCCCGATGCCAGGGTCACTTCAATATCCAGACCCTTGTCAGAGATATACTTGCTTATACCGGCGTATGGGCTGGTACGGCTGGACTGCTCGGGTCGGCCGGAATACGGTCCAAGTTCTACGCGGTCAGCCTGCGGACCTATCAGGGCTATGCTCTTTATTCCATTCAGGCTGATAGGCAGAGCCTTGGTTTCGGTGCCCGCAATCTTATTGTTCTTAAGCAGAACAGGAGTGCGTGTAGCAACCTCCAGTGCAATAGCCTGGCTGCGCTCCGAGTTCACGGTGCTGGTCGGGAAATTGGTATACGGAACCTTCATCAGCGGGTCAAATTCACCCGTACGCATACGTATGATGAACATGTTCACCAGCGCACGGTCCATATCGGCCTCTGTGATAAGACCCTTCTCCAGTGCGCTCAGGGCGTAACGCTGATAAACGCTTCCGCAGTCAGAGTCAACTCCGGCACGGAGTCCGGCAGCGGTAGCCTCCTCGGCGGTCTCAACATAGTAGTGACCGGTATAGATATCCTCAATGGCGGCGCAGTCACCAGTCACGTAACCCTTCATGCCATAGGTACGGCGGGCAATAGTGTCCAGATACAATCCGCTGGCCGATGTAGGCACATGGTTCACGGCATTGTAAGATGACATGATAGAAGGCAGGTTATCCTTCTCTATCAGCTCCTTGTAAGGATACAGATAGAACTCGCGCATGTCACGGCTGTCCATATTCGAGCTGCCCACATGACGGTCAAACTCACTGTTATTGGCAAAATAGTGCTTGGCGCACGGCACAGCCTTGATGTAATTGGGGTCATCGCCCATCATGCCGCGCACAAAACCGCCGCTCATCACGGCAGCCAGGAACGGATCCTCGCCGTAGCTCTCACCTGTACGTCCCCAACGCGGGTCACGTATGGGCTCCACCACCGGGCTCCAGAATGTAAGTCCCTTGGTTCCGGTCTGGAATATGGCGCGGGCTTCATCGGCTATGACCGATGCCTCCAGTTCCAGCAGCTCGGGATCCCATGTGGAACCCAGAGCCACGCTGCCCGGGAATGATGTAGGTCCCTGAAGTCCTACCGATGCGTTGGCACCTGACAGGACCCCGTGCAGGGCCTCGCTCCATACATTATACTGCTTTATGCCCAGACGCGGCACTGCAGCCATGTTGTTGCCCAACAACGCCTGTTTTTCCTCAAGGGTCAGACGTGACACAAGGTCAACAGCCCTCTCCTGGAATGAGTAGTTGGTATTCTTATATACAGGAACACTCTCCTGTGCGGCCATAGGGCTGATTACACCCAATACGGCAGCAAGGGCCAGTAATTGCTTAAGTGATTTTTTCATATAAAGGTAAGTTATAAGTTTTCAGATACAGACAGGCTCATTTTACCGTGCAGGCAGCCTTGGCTACCACATCACCGGCGTCATGTGCCAGCAGAAGCTCAATCTTTCCGGGTTCAAGCACCCAATTATGCTTGGCCTCATCCCAGTACTTGAGTGACTCTACAGGAACTTCCAAGGTCACTGTAGCCGATGCTCCGGCATTTACCTTAACCTTCTTGAATGCCTTGAGCTCCTTATAAGGCCACTCCACTTTGGAGTCAACCCTGTGGACATACAGCTGAGGTACGTCAAACTGGTCATACTTTCCGGTGTTCTTGGCAGAGAATGATACACTGATCACCTCACCGTCAGAGAACTGAGACTTGGATACAGCATAACCGGAATACTCTACCTTTGAATATCCCAGACCATATCCGAAAGGATACATCACAGGCTTGTTCTTGGTATCGAACCAGCGGTAACCCACCAGAATATCCTCACTGTACAGGGCTGTGCCGCGTCCGGTAGCGCCTTTGAGCATCTCCTCGACCTTGGCGTCCTCCTGAACCAGTGACACAAACACATCCTGGTTGATGGGAGCATCGGTCTGCGGGAAACTGCTGGTAGCGTATGCGGGGCTGTCCTCAAGCTTTATGGGATATGAGAACGGCAGACGGCCGTTAGGTGATATCTTACCAAGCAGTATATCTGCAAGGGCATTACCGCCCTCGGTACCGTTGAACCATGACTGAACGATTGCGGGACTGCATGCCTGGACACGGTTCAGGTCAACCGGAGCACCTGCCACGGCAATGAACACAACGTTGGGATTAACCTTGGCAACAGCCTCCAGAACGTTCTCCTGGTCATATGGAAGCATCATGCTGCGGCGGTCACTGCCCTCGGTCTCATGAGAGCGGTTGTCACCACCCATAAAGAGAACCAGATCGGCATCCTTTGCAACCTTTACAGCCTCATCCTGCAGTTTCTTTGCAGTATCATCGGGCTTGGGAGCGGCGGCAGGAGCAGCCTGGGCTCCGCCACGTCGTCCGAATCCTCCAAAACCGCCAAAGCCACCTCCGCGAGCCTGCTGTGAGGTATAGCCCTGAGCATATACAATCTTGGCCTTGTCGCCTATCCGGTTACGCAAACCCGCAATAGGAGTAATCTCATAGAGAGCCTTAACGCCGGCACCTACGCCACCGGTTGCCATTATCTTGTCGGCATTGTCACCTATCACGGCAATGGTCTTGACCTTGTTCAGGTCTATAGGAAGCAGACCTCCCTCATTCTTAAGCAGAACGATAGAATTGGTGGCAACCTCGTATGCGATCTTAGCCTGCTCGGGCTTGGCGGTAATCTCCTTGTTGGCCTTTTCCTCGGGTACCGGCTCCACGGCCAGACGCACGCGCAGGATCTCACGTACACGCTCATCAATCACACTTTCTGCCACGGCACCGGCCTTGACAGAATCCAGCAGAGCCTGTCCCAGATAGGTCTGGCTGGGCATCTCCACGTTCAGGCCTGCGGTGACAGAACCAACAGTGCTGTGAGTGCCGCCCCAGTCAGATATAACCATACCCTTGAACCCCCAGTCCTGACGCAGTATCTGGTTCAGCAGCTGGTAGTTCTCGGCGCACCAGTAACCGTTTATCTTATTGTAGGCCGACATCACACCGAATGCGTTACCCTCAACCACTGTAGCCTCAAACGGAGGCAGATAGATTTCACGCATGGCACGCGGACTGACAATCACGTTCACGCTGCCGCGGTTGGTCTCCTGGTTATTCAGGGCAAAATGCTTTACGCATACGGCCACGCCGTTGTCCTGAACGCCCTTTGTATATTCTACCGATAATCTTGAACTCAGGAACGGATCCTCACTCAGATACTCGTATGTACGGCCTCCCGTAGGAATGCGTTGGATGTTGATGGCTGGTCCTAAAATCATGTCTTTACCGCGCAGACGGGCCTCACGGGCCATACCGGTGCCATACAAGTATGCCATATCCTCACTCCATGTAGCGGCCAGGGCCGAACCTGTGGGGAAGAAAGTGGCCGAGTCAGTGGTCAGATGTATGGAGTTCCATGAATGCGGCTCCATCTCCTCACGGATACCGAACGGACCGTCGGCATAAACCATATCGGCAATGCCTTGAGAGGGAACTCCCTCGGATGTGAACATGTGCTTGCCGTGCAGCATAGCCACCTTCTCCTCAAGGGACATCTTACCCATAATACCAGTGATTTTCTTTTCGTTCTGCAGGAGCGGGTCATCGTATTTCTTTACGTCGCGTGAAAGCGTCACATCACCCTTGCAGCCGCATACTGACAGTCCCGCCACCAGCAGGAGTGCCATAAACAGATTGTTTCTCATTTTAGCTCAGGACAATTAAGTAATTTATATTCAGTTAGTAATAACTCTCGATCAATAGCCGGTGGCTCTGCTCCACCCAGTCTTCCTGTAATCGTCATTAAGCGTTGGGGCTCCCTGATTTATACCCTTATCATATTTGCTTAACGGAACATATACACTCAACCCGCAGTATTTGTCCACCTTGATTTCTTCATACTCTCCGGGAAAGATATATGGTGTTGAAATCTTGAACGGTACACACCTGTCCAACTGATACCTGAACTCATCATAGGAATCCTGGTCTGTGGCCAGTTTCTCAACCACTTCAAGCAAATCAAAGAAGACATGGTTCCTGAATCTGTCAAATACCTGTAAATCATTTATATCCATATACGGAATAGAATCTTTCCTTTCAGCTATGACCTTTCTGAAACAGGATGCCAGGCTATCCAGACCTTCAGTCCTCACCAGCGATATTCCGGCCATCTGATGCCAATCCGAGTAAGCGTTATAATAGGAATAGAACTCCCTGCATATTTTTATAAGATTCCCATCCAGAAGGTCACGCGTAACCAAATGATACGGAAATCCATAGCTTATGATCTCATATGCCGATGATACGATATAGCGTGCCTTCTTTCTCAACGCATAAGCAACCTCCACATTGCCCATATAGCAGGCATCAAACACAATGAAGTCAAACATTCCGTCCGGTAAGGCATCCGCCATCTCGTCCAGTTCCATACCTGTATATGACGGATTGCCGCCTTTAATATTCTCCAACGCAAAACACTTGGTCTGCATGGATAACGGATAGCGCTGCATGTCAATCACAGAGGCACTGTGCCCGTTTCCGTCACGTGAGGGTGCATAGCCCAGGTTCGGTGCCACAAAATGAAGCTGACTTGTGGGAATCCAGCCTGTTCCATGTGACCACATCACCAGACCGTATGATTCAGACTCATAGTTTTTCCTTACATATTCAACAACCTCCCTCAATGTAGCCGGATCGGCACTGTTCATCTCCGGATACGTCTTTACGGTATCAATAGATGTGCCATGCAGATAAAGCAACACCGGTTCAACATCATGTCTGTCAACAAACGCAAGCAGGTTCACGTTACTGACACCGGACCTTATGGAACTGCTCATGGAATAAAGGTTCGGATTGGCACTAGGGGAGAGGCTGTTGTCTGCTGCTATATAGACAAGGACAGTCCTTCTTATGGAATCGTCCTCTTCTTTCCTGCAGGAGGATATTGTAATCAGGAGCGCCAACAGAAAGATGGCACTCCTTGATATTTTTACTGCTGATAAAAACGCTCTCATCTTAAAGGACATAATTTCCCGCCACCGGTCTTGTACTCCCTGCCGCCCAGCGGGGCATTGGCGGAATCGTCGGGATCATAGTAAATCACATGTTTACCCTTAAGTTGTTTGAGTCCCTTCTTTATGGGCTTGGTGAACTCTATCGATGTCAGGTAAGACTCTCCTTTCACGGTCCACACCGCACCGGACTCGATCTTTACTCGTACCTGTGCGCAACGGTTCTCCGTCTGGTTTATCCGTCCGATAAGTCTGGCACCCTTCTGCAGTTTCAGTTCAAGTGAACTTATGCTGTCAACTTTTATGTCTCCTGAAACTGTCTGTTTCTTCAGAATCAGCGATGCATGGCCGCCGTTTGCTCCTTTAGGCCCCCAGTAATCGGCCCTGACAGACATCAGTTCATCAGTCATTCCGTTTATTTTGTTGCCTGTCATGGTTATCGATGCATTGGTGTTGGTAACCATGAACATAGGACCGTCTGCAATGGTCAGCATATTCTTATTCAGTTCCAATGTGCCTTGACCGTCATTGTTTTTGGCTCCGTACAGCAGAAATCCGCATACACCGCCTTCTTTCATGATACATTCATTTAAAGTGACAGAACCTCCGTCAACATTGCATAAGGCCCATGCATTTGTGGTCACATTGGTTTCATTCAACTCAACCGCACCGTCGGCCACCACATTCACAGCAGCTCCCCCTACTCTGTTGATGCCGATGCTACCCTCCTGGACCGTAACCTTGGTGTCCCTGCCCTTTGCGGTAATGCCATCGGCCTGAGCTATATGTGATACCACGTCACACATTTCCAGCAGCACCTTGCTGCCGCCGTCAGCCAGGATCACGGAATTCCGGCCTGTCTCCCTGCGGTCTGGATCAGAGATGGAACCCGATGTCTTGTTAAGACGCATCTTGGTAAGTATCAGGTCCACACCGTTGGTGGCATACACCACGCTGCCACCCTGCTCAACCGATTCCAACGACGTATGCGAGCGGAACTGATCCTTCTTTTCCGCTCCGTCCACATAATATGTAGCGCGATAATCTGTTACCTGTGCACTGACAGATATTGTACACAGTAAAATACAGGCAATTATGAAAGACCTTCTGAACATAATCAAGGTTAATTTCGGTAAAGGTAACATTATTTTGTAACTTCGCACCCAATAAACAATAAAAATATGATAAGAAAAAAACTTTTGTGCATAATAGGCATTACACTATTTACCGCTTGCAACATGCAGAACAACCCGTTACTCACAGATTCACCGCTTCCGTACGGTGCGCCCCAGTTTGACAAGATACAGCCTGAGCACTATCTGCCAGCTTTTGAGCAGGCTTTCAAAGAGGGCAAGCAGGAGATTGACGCCATAGTAGCCAACCCCGATGCACCCACGTTCAGCAACACCATCGAGGCCCTGGAATTTGCCGGAAGCCGGGTAAACAAGATAGGAAGCATCTTCTATAATATCCTGGAAGCCGATGCTACCGAAGAACTGCAGGAGATAGCAGAGAAAGTGGCTCCCATGTCAACTGACTACTCCATGTATATCAGTCTGAACGAGGGCCTGTTCAAACGCATAAAGACCGTATATGACCAGCGGGAAAGCCTTAAGCTTGCCCCCGACCAGAAGAAACTGCTTGAAGACACCTACAAGTCATTCGAGCGCAGCGGTGCCAACCTGAGCCCTGAGGACAAGAAGACATACAGTGAGATAAGCGAGAAACTCTCACTGCTCACCCTCCAGTTCCAGAAGAACCAGCTCTCATCTACCAACAACTTCCAGATGGTGCTGACCGATGAGAAAGACCTGGCTGGGCTGCCCGGCTACATTAGGGACATGGCCGCCCAGGCTGCCAAGGATAAAGGCGTTGAAGGCTGGCTGTTTGACCTGTCTGCCCCCAGCTACGGCGGATTCATCAAATTCAGCGACCGCCGTGACCTGCGTGAGAAGATATACCGTGCCTATAACCGCCGCGCATTCGGCGATGAGTGGGATAATACCGAAACCATCCGCCAGATAGTTGACCTCCGTTATAAGCAGGCCTCACTGCTGGGTTACAAGGACTATGCCGACTACAAGACTGAACTCCGCATGGTCAAGAACGGTGATGCTGTATGGAAGTTCATAGAGGAACTCCGTGCCCCCGCCCTGCCCAAGGCTCAGGAGGAGGTTGCCGAGCTCAACAGGTTCGCCAAAAGCATAGGATTCACCGGAGATCAGATACGTCCATGGGATTTCAGCTATTACGCTGAGAAACAGCGCGTGGCCAAGTACAACTTAACCGATGAGGAACTCAAGCCCTATTTCCGTCTTGAGGACTGCATAGACGCCATATTCAGCCTGGCCAACCGTCTGTACGGGATAACCTTCAAGCCAGCTGACGTACCGGTTTACCATCCCGACGTAAAAGTATATGAGGTACGTGATGCCGACGGCTCATTCCTGGCACTGTTCTATGCCGATTTCTTCCCCCGCGCAACCAAGCGCAGCGGTGCATGGATGACCTCATTCCGTGACCTCAAGATCCAGGACGGCGTTGAGGAGCGTCCGTTCATAAGCCTCGTAACCAACTTCACCAAGCCTACAGCTGATACCCCGAGCCTTATCACACATGATGAGTTCACCACCATGCTGCATGAGTTCGGACACTCCCTGCACGGCATTATGGCCAAGGGCCGCTATCCCTCGATGACTGGAACCAGCGTGGATCATGACTTTGTGGAGCTTCCCAGCCAGATTATGGAGAACTGGGCATACGAGAAAGAGTACCTCAACACATTCGCCAAGCACTACAAGACAGGCCAGCCCATGCCTGATGAGCTCATAGCCAAGATTAAGGCCTCCAAGAACTACCTGAGCGCCTACTACCACATGCGCCAGCTCCAGTTCGGCATCTTGGACATGAACTACCACACCCTAACCGCCCCCATAGACGGTCAGGTGATAAAGTTTGAAAAAGATGCCCTCAAATCCACAGATGTACTGCCTACCGTACCGGAGTGCATAATCTCCACATCATTCAGCCACATATTCAGCGGCGGCTATGCAGCAGGCTACTACAGCTACAAATGGGCCGAGGTTCTTGCAGCCGACGGCTATTCATTATTTGAGGAGAAGGGTATTTTCGATAAGGAGACCGCCCGCAAGTTCCGTCACCTGCTTGAGCAGGGCGGCAGCGTGGATGCTGCCAAGCTCTACCGTGAATTCCGCGGCCATGATCCCGAGCCCGCAGCACTGCTCCGCCAGCTTGAAATAATCAAGTGATTCACACAAGGCTGCAAATACTGTTGCTGACAGCCATACTGTCTCTTCCTGTCATGCCATGCGCATCGCAGGAAGATTCCATTCGTATATATCTTGATGAGGTAATCCTTACTGAGCACCGCAACGTGTCGGCCTTAAGCGGTACCATGGCAAGCGGTATCCGCGTTGACACCAAGCTCATGAAAACCTACCCTAAGATGTTCGGCTACACCGACCCTATGCGATATCTCCAGTCCCTGCCCGGAGTGAGCACCAACTCAGACCAGTCCGGAGGCCTGCACGTACAGGGAGGAGAGGCATCCCACAACCTTGTCACGGTATCGGACGTTCCTGTCTATGGCTCATTGAACTTTACCGGGCTGTTCTCACTGTTCAACCAGGACCATCTGCCTATGGTAGAGTTCAGTACCTCTACCAAATCTGCATTTTTGGGAGCCCGGCTCTCACTTGACCATGCCGACACCATCCCGCATCAAACTTCGGGCACGGCAACCCTGGGACTTATTTCAGGCCAGGCAACACTTTGCGCACCGCTTTCCGGCAACACCGCACTCACATTGTCCATACGCCGTTCCTTCATCAACACCATCTACGGATCATTGCTGGAGTTTGACGGCAGTCCCTTCCGATACGGGTTTACCGATGCCAATCTGACTTTACTGCACAGGATAAATGAGCGCAACACCATTGACCTGAACGTTCTATGGAGTCATGACCGCGGGGAAACCATATTCGGAGACACCAAGATTCAAATGGATTGTACCTGGGGCAACTCCCTTGCATCACTCCGATGGAGACACAGCGGCAGCAGAGTCAGTTCCACAACCTCCCTGTTCCTGACAAACTATCACCTGAAAGGTCACGTTGACAACGGCATAATCTATGGGTACATGCCTGCCCACATAACCGACATAGGCATCAAGAGCACCTTCAAGCTACCATACGTCTTAAACCTTGAAGCCGAAGCCAACCTGTACGATATACTTCCGCAAGATCCCGTAGTGCCGTCCAACCAGACAGGTACCTCATCACAGCCTACGCAGTTGGCTCTTCTGGGCAATCTCTATGTGAGCCGTGTCTTCAAGGCAGGCCACAGCTTAGGCATAACTCCGCACCTGCTCCTGTCGGCGTATGAAGAGGCCAGAAATTATGACTGTTTCAATGCGGACCCCGCCCTAACCATAGAGTACAACATGTTCCGCAAGGGCACCATAACACTGGAATCAGGCATCAAGCACCAGTACATCACACAGACCGGAATGACCAATGTAGGGCTTCCCATAGAGTTCTGGGTGGCTGCAGGCCGTTACTTCAAGCCTCAGCAAGCCTATTATGCCACCCTCTCCTATGACCTTGAGTTCCTTGATTCCAAATATGCGCTGTCGGCCCAGGCCTACGCCAAGCGTCTCCATAACCAGGCCGAATACACAGGATTCATCTTGGACCTTCTTACCCATCCCTACCGTCTTGAAGACAACCTGCTCATCTGCTCCGGCTATAATTACGGTCTCAACCTGATGCTGGCCAAACAGGCCGGTTCTGTAACTGGATGGCTTAGCTATTCATACGGACAGTCTCTGCGTGAGGGTGACGGAGAACTTTTCCCAACTTTGTTCCATTCATCGCATGAGCGCCGCCATGAGTTCAATGCCGTCATGTCATATAAGGTTGGCCGTTTTGACCTGGGAGGCAGCCTCATTGTGGCATCAGGCTGTCCATATACCCCTGCCAAGAACCTCTACCTGCTGTCCAACACCCTGTTCATATACTATGACCAGTACAACTCCGCACAGCTCCCGCCATACATGCGCCTGGACCTGTCGGCCACCTATAACCTGCCGCGTCGCGGCCGTTTTGACCACAGCATCAACTTTTCCGTTTTCAACGCCACTGCGCACAAAAACTACACCATGGGCTATATCAATGCCGATGAGGATGAACAGACCATCCGATACAAGCTGGCCAAGCTCATAATACCCGTCATTCCATCCATAAGCTACTCATGCCGTTTCTGATATGAAAAAATACGCATACATACTCCTGATGCTCATTGCAACCGTATCCTGCCAGCCGCAACTGCCGGAAAGCCCCGAGATGCTTGTGGTTGAGGGTTGGATTGAGAATGATGCAGCCCCTGTGGTGTTTGTCACATCATCGGTCTCAGCAACCCTGGATGAGAAAAACATATCAGACCTGCTTGGCCATGTGGCGCTCAATGCAACGGTAAGCGTTACCCATAACGGGCAGAAATACCGTCTGACTCCCACCCTGAGTGATGAATACCTGCTCAAGATGTGCTATACCACAAAACAGCTTAAAGGAGAGATAGGAGGAACATACCAACTGCAGATAGACTGGAAAGGAATGCATGCGGAGGCTGTCACCACAATTCTGCCACCAGGAAGCATAGATTCCACGACAGTGGAACGCCATCCCACCATCGATACACTGTACTTACTCAAGGCGCACATAGTACCTGCACCCGAGGTACGTTATTACAAGTTTTTCAGCATGGCATCGGGCAAAGACTCAACCTACAACGCATCGTACATAGGTACCTTTGACCGTCAGCTTCAAAATGATGACATGATGGCAGTTAACCGTGGCCGCACAAATCCCATAATAGAGAATGAATACTACTATACCCTGGGTGACAGCGTGCATTTCAAACTGGCATCAATAGATATCAACGCATACAATTTCTGGAGTAAGTTTGAGGAGAACAACATGTTCAGCCACGTGGCCCTGATTCCCTACTCCAGCAACCTGCAAGGCAACATCCAGGGCGGATTAGGCTATTGGTTCGGATACGGCACCAGCACCTACGCCACAAAAATAAAATGATACAATTGGGGTCAGACCCCTTTTGTATCATTTTAAAAAAAAGTGCAATTAGGGTCTGACCCCAATTGCACTATTTTGGTTCTAAATGCCGGATCAGAAGCCGCCGCCAAAGCCGCCCATACCGCCGCCGAAGCCGCCGCCTCCCATGCCGCCGCCGAATCCACCGGCACCGCCACCGAAGTCACCGCCGCCGAAGCCGCCCATGCCGCCACCGCCGAAGTTCATCTGCATCTCCTCAACTTTGTAGTCTTTGGGGAGCTCAAACAGGCTCTGGTCAACATCGGTCTCCTCAAGCTTCTCAACTGTCTGGCCCATTGTGCCCCAGTCAGAAACGGTCTCACTCTTCATTGTCAGGTTCTTGTATATCCACAGGGTCTGCTCGGTTGAATAGCCCTGATTGCTGGTGGTAACGGAATATTTCTTGCACATTACGCCTGCAACTTCCTCCTCACCAAGCTCCTTGATCTTGTTCTTCTTTATGGTCTTGGCATCCAGGTTCTCCCAGTCGAACATAGGAGTTGTCTGGGCACCCATGCCCATTCCCATGCCCATACCCATGCCACGGCCGCCTCCGCCGCCCTGACCGCCACGACGTCCGCCAAATGACGGCATCTTGGTAGCAGACTTCTCAGCGTCGTTGATGGTGTAGTTGTCCTCACCTATAACAAGTGAACGAGACTTACCGGCCTCACCGCGATCGGTAACGGTAACAGTCTTCTTTCCATAATCATCAAAATAGATCTTGGTAACCATCTGGCTGGGGTCAAAGTTCATCTGACGCTCACTGCGCTGACCGCCTTGACCACCCTGGCCACGCTGACCGCCCTGGCCCTGGGGACGCTGGCCCATACCCTGGCCGCCGCCCATGCCCATACCGGCACCGCCGCCAAAGCCACCCATGCCCATACCTGCGCCACCGCCGAATCCGCCGGCACCGCCTGTAAAGCTACCCATGTTGTTGGCCATTGTTATAACACCTGATTTGATGCCAAGAACGGGCTCTGAAGCCTCTTTCTTATCCTTCTTGGCCGCATTCACAGACATACTCACTGCCGCAAGCATCATGGCGGCCACCATAAGTTTTCTCATTTGCATTTATAGTTTAAAGGTTTATAATTTGATTCTTTCTAACATTATATGGTTTAAACAGGAAAGTTAAATCAAATCAGATTATTATTTTAGCCTTGGCTGTACCCACCTTGAACTTGATGTCCATCTGGACTATGGTGCGAGCTTCATCATCGCAAACATATATGTTCAGTATCTCGCGGTCTTTCTTCTTTCCCTTCTCCTCATACGGTTCCACAAGCTTGAACATCATGCAGTTGTATTTTCTGCCCGATATCTTAAGTGTCTCCCAGCCTTGGAATATAAGTGACTCTTCAAGAATGTCACAGGCATCGACCAGCTTGAAGTTCATGCGCTGTCCCTTCTTTAGATCCTTGGTATCTATGGTGCGGGCAAACCCCACAACGCTGACCATGTCATACACCAGGGTATTGCTTGTCTCACTAACCTCCCTCACGTGTCCGTCCTTGTAGTATTTGGTCATCTCAGCCACGCACTTGCCATTGGAATCCTTACTGAAGTTCACCTTTTCGCGTACTATGTCATCGCCCTCAAAGCAATGCTTCTGGAAATAAACGGGTGATGAATCATCGGGTCTGACAATGGTGGTAAGCGTATCGTTCAGGCTGAATATCTTCTCAGCTGCGCTTGTGGTCCTTGCTATCAGGTCCATCTGTACCGCTTTCTCTCCATTATAGGTCACATTCCTGGTTATAAGTTCCGCCTCACCGGCCTTGATAGGACCCAGATACATACCATATCTCAGATTCTCGTCCTTCCAGTTATTCTGGCCCATTGCAACCACTGCCGTGGCCAGAACCATTATCATTGTTGCAATCCTTTTCATAACCGTATTGTTTAGCGTTTCTGTATATAAGATTCAAAAATCCACGCAAAGTTAAAAAAAGAGCCATTGGGAAGAGTTAACAATGGTATCATTTTAAAATTTTCTGACTACATTTGTACAAACTGAAAAAACTGACCTATGCTATTCGATAAAAAGACTTATGTGCAGCGTCGCACAGTATTGAGAGAGAAAGTTGAAAGCGGACTAATTATCCTGCTCGGTAACAACAACGCCCCGTGCAACTATCCTGCCAACGGCTACACTTTCCGTCAGGACAGTTCGTTCCTATACTACACCGGTCAGGACCGTGACTCACTGGCAGTTGTGATTGATGCCGACAATGGCCAGGAGTGGCTCTTAGGTGATGACATAGACATTGAGGACATTATCTGGACAGGATTCGTGCCGTCGGTTGCCGACCTTGCTGCAGAATGCGGCATAAGCAACAGCGCCCCGTTCAGCAAGCTCTCAGAGATGGTTTCCGCAGCAAGGAAAACCGGCCGTGAAGTACATTTCCTGCCGCCATACCGTCATGACCACATGATACTGTTGTCCGATATGTTAGGCATCCATCCTTTACAGACACGTGCGGCCGCATCGGTAAAACTCATCAAGGCTGTGGTGAGCATGCGCTCCGTAAAAAGCGATGCCGAGATTGCAGAGATTGAGCGTGCCATGGCCATAGGCTATCAGATGCACACTGCTGCCATGAAGGCTTGCAAGCCCGGTGTCACCGAGAAATCCATAGGCGGCCTGATGGAGGGTATCGCCATGTCACAGGGCGCTAAGGTATCGTTCAGCAGTATTGTTTCCATGCACGGCGAGATTTTCCACGGTGACCCGTCACTCAAGCCTCTTGAGTCCGGCCGTCTGCTTCTGGTCGATGCCGGAGCCGAGACCGTGAACAACTACTGCAGCGACAACACACGCTCGCTGCCCATCAGCGGCAAGTTCACATCAAAGCAGCGTGACATCTACTCTATCGTTGAGGCCTGCCATGACCTTGTCATAGAGAAAGCCCGTCCGGACCTTAAATGGATGGACATGCACCTTGATGTCTGCAGGCTTATGACTGACCGTCTCAAGGACCTGGGACTCATGAAGGGCAACACCGATGATGCCGTTGCTGCCGGTGCTCATGCCATGTTCCTGCAGCACGGTCTGGGGCACATGATGGGTATGGATGTGCATGACATGGAAGGTCTTGGCCAGATTTACGTTGGCTTTGATGATGAAGTCCGGCCCTCAACCCAGTTCGGCACCAACTGCCTGCGCTGCGGCCGCCGTCTGCAGCCCGGATTTGTCATGACCGATGAGCCCGGCATCTACTTCATCCCCGCCCTTATGGACAAATGGAAAGCCGAGCACATGCATACTGATTTCCTCAACTATGACAAGATTGAGCAGTACCGCGATTTCGGTGGCATCCGCCTGGAAGACGACATCCTCATCACTCCCACTGGCTGCCGCGTATTAGGAAAGGATATTATTCCTTATCATCCTGATGATGTAGAGGCATTCATGAATTAAAGCCCCGAACTTTTTGTAAGCATTCGATAAACCACGTATTTCCAGCGTAATTCCCATCCAGTATCTTTGCTGCAACCAACAAAACGAAAAGATTATGCTCAGCAAAGAAGAGGTTGCAGATGTTATATCCTACTGCAAGGAACATGGTTGCAGTTACAAGGAGCGTCTTGCGGAACTGGGGATTCCGGAGTGGAAATTCTATGACTCAAAATACAAGTATGCCATCCGCGAGCGCAAGGAGCTTGATAAAGGCCGGTTCCTCCAACTGAGAACGGGATCTGACGGCAGCATGACTCCGTTTGCGTCGTTTGACAGCGCCAAGACCGGCCGTAAGGCCGACAAGGCAAGCCGGTGCACACCGCAGTACAGTATGCTGAGCATAGAGCTCCAGACAGACGCGGGTACCATGATGCGCATACAGGGCGAGATGACTCCCGAGCATCTGGCCGCCATAATACAGTCGTCGTCACACCATGTTTAGCCTTACGGACAGTCACAGGTACTGGTATTACAACCGCCCCACGGATATGCGCAAGAGTTTCCACACTCTTGGCGGCATAGTGACCGACGTGATGAAGCGCGACCCTTACAGCGGTGAGGTGTTCATCTTCATGAACAGGGCCAGGACTCGCATCAAGCTTCTGCACTGGGAACCGGGAGGTATGGTCATATACTCAAAGATGCTTGAGGCCGGCACCTTCGGACATCCCACCGGCATATCGGATGATGACTCGTCCGCAAGTATAGAGTGGCGCGATCTGGTGCTCATCGTTGAGGGTATGATGGAGGATCCCGACGGACGCCGCCAGAGGATGGACAGCCTGAGGAAACTGCGTTTCGGATAGCATTATTTAACAAAGAAAAACGTCTCCAGACTTGCGTAAAACCGCGATTTTCAGTACCTTTACAATGTAAAGGAAACGCCGCAGTGACACAGTCCGAACACATAAAACTCATAGAGGAATACAATGCTCTCAAGGCAGAACTTGATGCTGCCCGTGAGGAGATGAAGGCTACCCTTGAGAAACTCTCCGTTCAGATGGAGAGGAACTCCGCTCTTGAAAACGAGGTGGCATCGCTCAAGGACCAGCTGTACTGGCTGCGCAAGAAGGTGTTCGGCAAGATGAGCGAGAAGAACCTGCCCGTTGACCCTATGCAGCTCAATCTCTTTGAGACGGAGCCCATGAGCGAGGAGGAGCAGGCTGAGCTCAGGAAGGCGGTGGAGCAGCAGGAACAGACAATCACAAGGACCATCACCGTAAGCAAGCCGGCCCGCAAGCCCATAGACACGACCCGCCTCCCTGTGGAGGAGATCAACATCTACCCCGATGGGACCACCACTCCTGACGGCAGCCTCAAGGACGAGTACGTGGAGATAGGCACCGAAGAGACACTGCGCATGGAGACCGTACCCGCCAGGGTATATGTGGTCAAGACCATCCGCCACAAGGTCATGCTCAGGAGTGATGTCGCTGACAGGAACCCTGAGGACCGCAGGATAATGACGCCGGCGCTTCCGCTTGTACCGGTAAGCAAGTGCATGGCAGGCGCATCGGTACTCACAGACATAATAATTGGCAAGTACATGTATCACCTGCCGTTCTACCGGCAGATACAGCAATACCGCGAGTACGGCGTGAGCCTGAACGACTCCACGGTGGGCGGCTGGTACGAGGCGGCGGTCGAGAAACTCAAGCTCCTATATGACCTGCTCAGGCATAAGATACTCTCCAGCGAATACATCCAGGTGGACGAAAGCGTGATACCGGTACTTGACGATGAGAGACACAAGGCAAGGAAAGGATACGAATGGTGCGTCAGGGATGGCCTGACAGGCGACGTCATGTTCTATTATGACCGTGGCAGCCGCTCGGGGCGTGTGGCACGCGAGCTGCTTGGCGGTTACCGCGGCTATGCGCAGACCGACGGCTACGAGGTCTATGAGCAGTTTGAACCCATGGAGGGCATAACCATGTGCGGATGCTGGGCGCATGCCAGACGCAAGTTTGTTGACGCGTTGGACGAGAACAAGACACTGGCATCGGAAGGGCTTTACTACATATCCCAACTGTATGCCGTTGAGAGCAAGGCTGACGATGAAGGCCTGACACCTGATAAGCGTATGGAACTGAGGAAGGAGAAGTCATACCCTGTAATACTGACCTTTGAGAAATGGATGCAGACACGTTTCCCTCAAGTGTCGCCGCAGAGCCGCATGGGCAAGGCCATAGCATATACATACGCCTTGCTGCCCAGACTGTCGCGTTACGTCAACGACGGCAGGATAAACATAGACAACAACCTTATAGAGAACGCCATCAGACCGCTTGCCCTGGGCCGCAAGAACTACCTTTTCTGCGGTAACGACGCATCGGCATACCGTGCGGCCATAGTCTATTCGCTTATAGGCACCTGCAAGGCTGCCGGCGTGGAACCGCGCCTGTGGATGGAGGATGTGCTCCGCCAGATACCGTACTATGAGCGTGACGGCAAGGATATGTCAGATCTGCTGCCTCGCGAGTGGGTAAAGAGGAAAGAGTGAGCGGATATAATCCGAATCCCGCACCCTGAACCCGGTGGCAATGCTCTGAAATCGTCAATCAACAACAAACAACTTGTAACAAGTTGGTGCAACTTGTACCAACTTGTAAACGAGATTACGAGATTTGCAATACGTGGTTTACCGGGTGCTTACAACTTTTTGGAGGTATTGACGTCAAAACTACGCGCCTTTGGCGCTATCCCTCCCATCCCTAATAAGACGCTCTGAAAGGCATGAGTAAACTCCTACCTTCCAGAGCATCTTCTTAGGCACGGGCCCCGTTCACAAGCCCACGGGCGGCCATGGTTTTGCCTGCCAATACCCCCAAAAAGTTCTCACTGCGTATTAGCAGTTTTTTCTGCAACAGGAATCCTTCATAGAACAACCACAACAACTATTTCCTTTTTTGCGGTTGTTTATGGCGCCGATGACCGCGACTACGACCAGACCGGTTACGGCAATGATTGCTATTATTGTTGAGGCGTTCATAGTACTGACTGTGCAATTAAGTAACCGAACCATGCAACCAGCCAGGCAATTGCGCACTGGAAGATTACTACGTAGATTGCCCAGCGGTCACCGAGTTCGCGGCGGACGCTGCTGATTGCGGCTACACAGGGCGTATAGAGAAGGCTGAATATCAGCATGGGCACTGCAGTGATTACGGTAAGCGTCTCAGTTACACCCAGAACTTCCATGGTTGCAACCACACTCTCCTTAGCCAGAAAACCGCTTACAAACGATGTGACGATGCGCCAATCACCCAAGCCGAGCGGGCGGAAAATGGGCTCCAAAACGCCTGCAACCCAAGCCATCATCGAGCCCTCGCCATTCTCAACCATGTTGAAGCGGAAATCAAAGGTTTGCAGCAGCCAGATTACGATTGTCGCAACGAATATTACCGTGAATGCACGCTGTACAAAGTCCTTGGTCTTATCCCAGAGCAGGTGACTTACGTTTTTCAGACCCGGCATACGGTAGTTTGGCAGTTCCATCACGAACGGAGCAGCAACATAGTTCTTGCGGAACAGTTTGGTAACAAGAGCCACGATAATGCCCACTAGAATGGACAGCAGGTACAATCCCGCCAGAATGGCACCGCCACGTCCTGGAAAGAATGCCGCGGTAAAGAAACCGTAGATAGGAATTTTGGCACTGCAACTCATAAACGGAGTAAGCAGAATGGTCAGTTTACGGTCACGGGCCGATGGCAACGTCCTGGTGGCCATCACAGCGGGCACAGAGCAGCCAAAACCAATAAGAAGCGGAACTATAGAACGGCCTGAAAGCCCAAGCTTACGCAGCAGCTTATCGGTCACAAAGGCTATGCGAGCCATATATCCGCTATCCTCAATCAGGCTTAGGAAGAAGAACAGAATAATGATTATGGGCACAAAACTGAGCACGCTTCCAACGCCGCCAAAAATGCCATCCTCAATCAGTGAGATGATTGCCGGGGATACATCGGCCCTCTCAAGACCGGCTACGCAAATGCCTGCAAGCCATTGTATTCCCTGATCCAGCCAATCCTGGAGCGGGGCGCCCAGTACGTCAATTGAGAGCCAGATTACCAGGCACATTACAATCAAAAAGATGGGTATTGCGGTCCAGCGGCCGGTCAGAATGCGGTCAATCCTGCGGCTGCGGATATATTCTTTGCTCTTTTGCGGTTTGATTACCGTCTGTGCGCACAAACGCTCAATGAACGAGAAACGCATATCTGCAATGGCGGCAGATCGGTCCATGCCTCTCTCCTCTTCCATCTGCAGGATGATGTGCTCCATCATCTCTTTCTCATTCTGTGACAGTTGTAGAGCCTCCAGAACTATTTGGTCACCCTCCACCAGCTTTCCGGCGGCAAAACGTCCGGGTATGCCGGCACGCTCGGTATGATCCTCAACCAGATGCATTATGCTGTGCAGGCAGCGGTGTACTGCGCCTCCGTGATCATCCTTGGTACAGAAATCGGTACGGGCCGGAACCTCCTGGAACTCTGCCACATGGATGGCATGTTCCACAAGCTCCTGAATACCCTCTCCCTTTGCGGCCGATATGGGAATTACCGGAATGCCCAGGATTCGCTCCATTTCATTCACACGCACTGAGCCACCGTTACCGGTAAGCTCATCCATCATATTGAGAGCCAGCACCATAGGAACACCCAGTTCCATTAACTGAACAGTCAGATAGAGATTGCGCTCAATGTTAGTGGCATCGACAATATTGATTATGCAGTTAGGCTTTTCATCCAAGATAAAACGGCGTGAAACCGTCTCCTCCTGAGTATAAGGTGACAACGAATAAATGCCCGGCAGGTCAGTAACCAGTGTCTCTGGATGTCCTTTAATCTGGCCGTCCTTACGGTCAACCGTCACGCCGGGGAAATTGCCAACGTGCTGGTTGGAACCGGTCAACTGATTAAATAAGGTAGTCTTACCGCAGTTCTGCTGTCCGGCAAGCGCAAATTTCAAAACAGTGCCCTTGGGAACCGCATTCTCATGAGTAGGATCATGGTACTTACCAGCCTCGCCCAATCCGGGATGCGAGTTGTGCTCGTGCAGAGTCAGGTTATAACCAAAATCCTGAGCCGACACCTCATTTATATCTTTTTCCTTGCTTCCGTCTTTCTGTGATTCTTTTACTCCGTGATTCCGTAATTCCGTAATCCCAATCTGAGCGGCCTCCTCAAGCCTGAGTGAAAGTGTGTATCCGCGCACCAGCAGTTCCATGGGATCGCCCATAGGAGCAAACTTAAGCAACTTGACCTCAACGCCCGGCAACAATCCCATATCAAGGAAATGCTGACGCAGCGCACCCTCACCGCCAACAGCCGTAACAACGGCACTCTCACCAATCTTAAGTTCCTTAAGAGTCATACCCTGCTCATTTTGCCCGCAAAATTACATTGAAAAAGAATTATTATCAATACTCACAAATGTGTATAAGCTAATGCACTAATTTTATACACTTATCATAACATAACTCCGAAATATTATAATTAATCTACCATCTACTTTATTTGATATATGCTCTAGAAATAATGCTAAACAGCTAATAATCTTATTTTATCATCTTTGATTTTATGCGAAATGTAACCCCAACCATCCCCATTATCAAAAGGGTAGTATTCTATTGAGTAGAAAGATTCGTCACTTAAAAAAATTATAGCCAGAGGAAGTCTTTGCAGACAATCAAAGTCTATAAATTCATTATTGTCGCATACATCAAATTCCTTTCTATATGAAGAATTTTGAAATAATAGATTTGATATCTTTTTAAGAGATGTTTTATTATAAACAAATAGAAACTTATTGTCTATCCCCATCCTATGTAATAATTCAAATGATTCAAGAGTTGTATTGAAAGTTTTTCTTTGAATTGATGACTTTCATAATTGCTTTTAACTATTTTTGTATTCCCATAATCTCTAAAAATTGAGTCCCTGCTATCTCTATATATGATAATATCACACTGACTTGATTTTTCTAACACCTCGGAATTACATATCTTAAAAATAAACCCCTGACATATATTACGATCAGCGGGTAAAATATTTTTTATTGACTGAATCATGTTATATATTCGTTTTCTTCAATAAAAGACATTGAGTTTATTGAATAATAGCCATATATATAGTCTTGCTCACCTTCTTTAATCTTTATTTTTGCTCCAAATCTATCCTCGAAAACATTTCCATTTATATCATTTAAATCCCATATTCCATTACATTGTAAGGCGAAAACTATCTCTATTAAATCTTCTGGTTTATAACAATTGTCTTGTTGCTTGCATACATATATGTTTATAGGTATATCTTCATCATTATTTTTTTCTGGATCAATCTTACCGTCATTTACAACTGTCATTATTACAGGGTATTTACCACATGCTATCTTAAAGTCAACCATTATTTCCGCTTTATCAACTTCCTTCTTGTATAAGCCATTACTATTTATGTACCCTATGTACTTCTTATTTTTGTCTGACCACATAACGCCGAAATGTTCAGGCCACTCACATAGTATAGTATCATATATACATTCTGTCCTAAATAGAATACCCCACTTACCGTTTTCTTTAACTAAAATGTCAGCTACTTCATGTGGTGTCCTTATTTCCTCATATATGAAATCAGTTTTATATACTATCCCCCACTTGCCCTCTTTTTTTATTACGAAGTTTCCTTCTCTACTAAGGTTAACGTTTACTTCTTGACAAATAAATGATTCTATTTTTGATATTTCATAATCACCAGAAACATTTTTAAAACAATACACATCACATGAATAATTATTATCATCCATTATTTTCATAAAGTAACGAAGTAAACCACCTTGATTATACTCGTTACACTTATAGACTTCATATTTACATGGAATTATGTCTTTTGTTTTTAGATTACCTGAATCAACAATTAGCTGAACTACGCCGTATTTGTTTTTTTTCTTTACTAAGACTTTGCCATTATTGAAGTTCCGCAATAATTCATAACCTAAAGTTACAATATGAAAATGTGAGTCCAGAAAACTAATAACATCTTCCTTTTCAACAAAGAAGAAGCCATTTAATTCTACAATCGAATCATAGACATAGTCCAAAATAATATTGCATTTAGAATCAAGCAAGCCGTATTTACTACCTTTTCTTACAATAAACCTGTATTGTTTTATTGTATCGCCATAAAAATCTTTTTCCTCATAATAATAATATTTTATATCCCTATACGACTCTGCTTCATATATGGTCTTGCCTTTTGAATCTATAATTTTTGATTCATTTAATAAATATACAACATCAAAAGGATGGTTATTCCTACACGCTGATATTGGCTCTATTTGTTCATTATTACAATCTACAATAATTTTACCATTGCAATCAATTAAACCATAACCGTATGAACAAGCCAACTGATTGAATTCATCCATATACGTATGGTCTTTCCTAATTACGCAAAAATCGCCAACAAATCCCTCTTCGGCAATATAATTAATGCCATCGCAATAACTAATAATATTACCCCATTTATCTATAATGCAATATTCGATATGATAGTAGTCTGAAAATTGAGAACTATTTTCGTTATATGCAACTGTAGCTTTTACATTACTAAATGGCACAATGTTATCATAACCACTTATCTGTACTTGACCTTTTTTGTTTACTAGTACAGTGTAATCCATTCCAATAGCATCACGGTAAGCATTGATTTTCAGCAAACCACAAGCATCAAACTCTTTATCATACTCTATGCGATATGTTAACTCGTCATTTCTGTAAAAATCAACTATATACTCTTCCCCTGTGTCATTATTTACGAAATACAATCCTTTCCCTGAGAATAAGCCCTGTTCGTCTTCTTTGACACAGACATCCATAGAACTTATATCCCAGAAGCACTTTTCTTTTGCCTTTTCCTTATCTTCTTCCTTGATATTGATACGTATTAAATCCTCTTCTTCGTTCGATGCCATTGTGTATTCTTGCTCATAAAGCAGGATATCTGAAGATTTAAGTTCAAGAACATATATTCCTTTCCTTAATGGAATTTTGAATAACTGATTAGGTTCAGCATTACCTTTAAGTTCATAGTCTATATAAACTTGACATGGAAAATCAACGATTAGTTTTAGAAGAGACGCCATATTATTTCAGATTAAGATGTTTCGTATTATTGTTCAAAAAAATCATTATTGACTAACTGTTTAAGTTCATTAGCCCGGAATAATCTATTATCATATTACGGTCTAGGGTTATACGCTTGGGAGTTGCGTAGTTACCAGTAATGTAATAGTGATGTGCAAGATCATCGGTAAACTTTGCAATAAAGGCAGCTCGTATGCGGCTACATTTTTCATTTATAGAGTTGTGGGTAGAATCTACCAGCTCATCAATGCTTTGTTCCATCTTTTCAAGATTCTCACGATTAGAGATAGTGCAATAAATTTGCAGCAACTCATCACGATAATCAATTAGCTCTTTAAAACGCAAACCATCCGGATGACGAAGGAATAAAAAATAAACAGTTTTAGAAAGTGTTGGCATGACAATCTCCATGTTGTTATATGCCGGAAGAAAAATACGGTAATCATTGGTGATAAGGAGTGGACTTAGTTTGGCCTCAGGTATATGAATGAGGTTACGAATCATAAAATCTGACACCCCCATTAGTTGTAGTTTTTCAATACGTGCCCTTATCTCATAAGCGATAGTATAGAATCTATCTACAAAATCTGCATATTCTGATTTGTCTTCAAAATCCTCTAACCTGGGCCATTCTTCTATGTTGCTATATCGAATTCCATCATCATAAAGCTTAAAAATGATGATATCTAATAAATTGTGGAATTGGACTTCATTCTCATAACGTAGCGGATAGACTATTACCTTATGCTCCTTGTGAAAGTCTCTATCCAGCCTTATAAGAACAGGAGTTTCAGGAGCCCATATAGCATCATTATCACCTTTGTGGTAAGAAAAGATTAGACTATATAATTTCTGTATTTCTGTATGAGAAACTTCAAATGTATTTAAATAAGACAAATCTAATCCCGGCCTATTATACTTTAGTATTGGCTTTATCTCTGACACTTTTGCAGGAAAGTATATGAGACGGTTATAATTGTCATTTATCTCCGTGATATGTTTAATGAGATAATTGTTGATGCTTTCATCCCAGTATGGTTCAGCATAGAGAACCTGAGAATAAGCTAAGTCAAATGGGAATGAAAGATCAACCAACTCTTTATGAAACTTTATACCATATTTTATAGCATCTGAATCCATATACTTGATAGTCCACCATATGTTTCTACAAATATAGGGTTTTATAATCAGTAAAAATAGAGATTTGCAAGCCTTGCAAAAGTTGAGCACGATACTTTTGATATTATAGCTTTGCCAGTAGGTTACACAATTAGTTACATGACAGATATGAAGGACAAGTTGACTGCTTTTACCGTATTAGTTACAGCAAGTATTTTATCCTGTAACAATCAGAAGAATGCACAGAATGTGGATCCAGACTTTGACGGCATATTTGCCCATCAAAAACCAGTGGATATAACACAAGTACTGGAGGTGTATGAATGGGCAACTGTATCTGAAGACTCAATTGACTTTGCAGAGTTCATAGTGAAACTGATACCTGAATGCAAAAGGTATTTAAACGATTCTATCTATGATGAGGAGCTGGAAAGTAACTGGTTCATCAACCTGACAGACACAATAACACTATCAAGTGGGCACATGGATTGCTTGTCTGAAAATGAAAAGAGAGAGGATTTCATGATTAGTGCTGAAGAACCATATAACGCCAGTATGGTGTTGCGGAACATGGGGAGCCTGTATGAAGTGTGGCTCCGGAATGAACTGCTATTGGAGGATGCCAGGCGTTGGGATTCAGACAAAGTAATGGATGCCATCAGAAAACTGAATTTGGACTTACTGGAAGAATATCCGTTCAGGGTGATGCTGAAAGAATGCAGGGACTCTGTACTAAAGTATATGGAGATGGGTATTGACGCTTGGGATGACAATCCTTACCCCGTTCTCTTTATGCAACGCCTGGATGAATTTCTTGATATACAGTTTGAGCGGTTCTTCTTTTATTGGTCAACAGATGATGCGGTTATGGACAGCACCGCGGTTGAAGTGAGAGACAGTATCATGTCTGGAGATAGATTAAAGCGCTATAAGGATGCAAATGATGATGATGAGCAGCTGGGCGTTATACTGAAAGAGCTGGCAGATTGTAAGGATTTTGATGAGCAGTGTGCTCTATGGCGGCTATGGACCAACAGCAAGGAATCTATATATGAAGATGAATGGATTATAGCCACAGGAACACTGCTTATGGATAGCGGCAAGTATAATCCTTACATGAACTGGATTTGGATGATTTGGAGAGCGCTATTCCAGAGCCAGTTTTGCGGTATGTCAAAAGACTCTATCATACCCAATGATTTCTATAACGAGTACAGGAAGAAATGCTACAGGGTGTACATCAATCATTTTTTTAGACACCCGGAGGACTTGACAGGCGCGAAGTGGGCTAAGATTCTGGTGGAACTGCCCAACCTGAACAGGATGTTTGGATGGGCCGGGAATAATGCTCTATATGAGCAGGTGGCTACTATGCCGGCACGGTATGAAGGTGCGTTTGAGAAATGAGCATGTGTAACTTAAAACAGATACAGATATGGATTGGCTGGAAGTTGGATATTATGTCTTCTTGGTTATAGCCGTGGTTTTGATAAACAGGGCATGGGATAATGCCATAAAACGGAAACAGGAAAAGGACGTGGAAGAAAAAATCAGAAAGATGGAAACAAACAAGCAAGATGCTAAAGAGAAAAGTCCTGAAATGCAGGGCGAAGTTCCTGTGTCGTCAGAATCAGGAACTATGGTATTACTGACTGAGACGATGAAGCAACTGAATCTGGAGGTTGTGTTTGATGAGGAGGACAAGGATGCTGTAAGGACAATCTTTCAGGGCGAACACTTAATTATAAGGATTGAAAACAACAAGTTCATTGAGGTGCGCGATCTGTTCTGGTACGAGGCACCGCTGGATGACCTGGACAACCTGTCCATTATTCAGAAAACCTTAAATTGGTGTAACCTGAATACTACTTGCAGGATGATTTACTCAAGGAACGATGAGGAGAAGACGATAAACATACACACACTGGTCACATTGTTGTGGATTCCGGAGATACCTGATTTAGACCAGTACCTTGGTGCTACCCTAATGTATATGCTGCAGGTGAAGGGTGTTTTCTATTCTACTATGGAGAGAATCAGGCGGGAGGTGTATGAGAGGATAAATACAGAAAGTGTGTGAGATTATTACAGAGAATCTATATCTTTGAAATGAGTAACGCTTCCATAACTAAGAAATACGATAAATATGGTTGATTAAACCTTTGTTATTGAAAGGAATCATCACAATGTTTATCCTTATCATTATAGGTGGCCACTATTTGGAATTAAGGAATACAGAGACAAACATATAATTGTGGATTTTGATATTGACGCTGGGCCAATACTGATGAATTTAAGCCCTACCGGTACTGCTTTTGGGATTGGTGCAGCTACCTATTTTGGTGATATGGCTATATGACGGAAATTGCTAAGGGTTGCAGAAAGAGTTGGAACCACTGTCACTTTAAACGGAAAAAGTTATTATTTGCTTGCCAGCAAACTACCGGTTGGCAAGGCTATTGTTTTGGCAATGAGAACAAGTTTTAAATAGATATTGCAAAGACAACCCAAAAAGACGATACAAAATGCAAGCCTATGGCGCGTATTGCTCCTGCGTGTGATTTGAACTGTATATCCTTATCAAGCAGCAATGCTGCAATCATATAGAATAAAGCGTAATAAAGACGGTTAGCCACAAGGTTCCAATGACCCAGTTTAGCATTGTCTTTAGCCTCAATCATCGTTGAAGCAGATTTCTCTACACGATACTTGATAATGCTTTTCTTGTCATCAATGTTCAATGGCATAATTCTATTCCTTCAGATTCTACGTTATGGTAAAAGGATGTAGGCTGACGCTTTTGCCAATCTTCAAATGTGTAGAGAATTGGTGAAACTTGTTCATTATTCTTCCAACCTAGCTCTACAAGAGGATAAGCATAAACGTCATAATCAGCATAATCAATCTCCGGTTTAGCCATAAGAATCAATATATCCCAATCTGATTCAGCATTAGCATCACCACGTGCTTGAGAGCCAAAAAGAACCACCCTGGTGCCCTTAGGCATCAGCTTGCGGCTATATTCTTTTATGGTTTTCAAGAAAGGCTTATTCATACCTTTTGTTATTTACATTGCAAGATTACAACTTTTTGTAAGAAAAGGCAAGAAAACTAACGACTTTTCATGTTCAATTAGTGACAGCCCTCCTTTTCAACAGTCTCATTTTTTCTCAGAACGTTTCTTCTTAGTCATAAGCACGGTATAAATCAGTTAAACATGATATCAAATAACAAAGGGTGGTTATTCCCTTACCAACTCGGAAAGAGCCAGCACCTGACGGTTCAGTTCAAGGAGTTCTTCGGACAGCTCGCTGTAGGTCCGGTGATTGTCAAGTTCCTTGAGCAGTGCGGCGTGGGCACGACGGAAACTCTGAAGCATGGAGATGCAGTGCTTGTTCATGGTGCGTGCAGTCTCAATCCGGATGCGGTTATCCAGGTAAAGGCGGTCAAACTCAAGCGCAGGAGCAACACCTGTAAGTTGCAGGGAACTCAGATAGGCGCGATAGTTGTTCTCAAGTCCGGTCTGCTCATTGTCTATCAACGATTTGAACTCATCGGATTTGAGTCCGGCCACAAGAGACCTGCAGCAGGCGTCAACAAGAGAATCACCCTGTTCCACCATAGCCTTGACCAAGCGGTACTGCCTCCGCTTGCCGTACTGCTCCGCCAGAAACCCGCTTGTCTTGCCTATCTGCCGTGCAATGCCGGGCTCATACAATGTACCCCAGTCAAGTTTGTTGTAGGCAATGGCCAATGAATCCATATTGCGACCTATCCCACGCAGCTCGGTGCCGTTCTGCTTCCAGCGTGAATCACTGCTGGCCGAACGCAAAGCACGTATGTAGCTCTCCAGAATACTGATGCAGACATCGGCCTTGTCAGCCAGACGGGACTGTTCCTGACGCGACAAAGCCAAGCCGTTAAGTTCACTTATGCGCGCATCGGCACTCTGCAGTGAAGCCACGTAGATAAGGCCACGGTCTGTACGAACATCGTCAAGAATCCTGAACACGCTGCCCGGCCCGCAAACAGCCGAATCACTGACCACGGCAAGGGAATTGACACGCTTGAGCTGCGCCTTGCTCATGGACGCACAGCCGCTCATATAAACTAGCAGGAAAAACATGGTACACCAAAATGCAATAGCCTTGAACACCTTAATACACTCCTTGATAACACTCTCTGTAATGTCCAATGATTTGGGAATCCTGTTGAGCCTGGTAACCAGTGCCCTGATGTTCTTGGCCTGCAGCTTTACTCCGTCGGCACTCTCCCGGAACCGCTCCACCAGACCTGTCTCTACGTTCACTATGGCCTGACGTTCCGCTTCACGCAATGTAACACAAGCCTGTTCCATAATCTCCCTGTCCTCTGGCGACAGTTCCGGGCTCATACGTCCCTTGTCAGCTTGGGCAAGAGCATAAGAAATCTCTTCCAAGCTAAGATTAACCTGTTCTTTTTTCATTTGATTCTATTGGAAAAAAACTATTCTATGCAAACATACAAAAAATCAGGGAACCCTATGTCGGATTCCCTGATTTATCAGTATTGGTTGTTTGGCTTAGAACATGCCGCCGCCGAAACCGCCGCCGCCCATAGGCATACCACCGCCCATGCCGCCGCCGAAGCCGCCCATGCCGCCGCCAAAGCCGCCCATGCCACCGCCGAAGCCGCCCATGCCACGCATGCTCTGACGAGAGCTGCGGTCACCGAACAATGACAGACGGTAAGTCAGGGTTGCCATGAAGTAGCTGGTGATGCTCTTGTTCTCAGTATCAGTACGTGATGTAGCGCTCATAGAACGGTTCACGGTACTGCGCTGATGCAGGATGTCGTATGCAGCGAGTGACAAGCTGGCCTTGTTACCCTTGAGGAATGAGAATGACAGTGAAGCATTCCAGATAAGCTCATTGGTATTCATACCCTCATCATAACCACGACGGCTGTTCATGTTGAGGTCAGTACCCAAACGCATGTTCCTCCAAGGAATGAATGCCATGACGCTTGTACCGTAGCTGAAGTCGTATGTATCCATGTTACGGTCAGGCTGCAGGTCATTGGTTGAGTGGCTGTAGCGCAGGCTTCCATCCAAAGATACAGTCAGGTAATCATCACGATACTCAGCACTCAGGCTCTCGTTGGCACCGGTTGTATTGGACTTACGTAACTGTGAGTTACCACCCATGATCTGTGCCCAACTCTCCTGATGGCTGAAGTTACCGCTGGTATTTGTATTGATTGAATAACGGTCATCAGGGAATGTGTAGTTGTACATGATGCTGGCGTTAGCATTCCAGTTAGACCAGAAGCCGTCCATGTTTTCAGGTTTGCTCCAAGTACCACCGTTTGCCATCAGGTCTGTCCTGTTCTGGATCTGACGTAGAGTATTGCTTACACTTGTGTTGATGTTGAAGCTGCTCATGTTAACCGGATTATACTTCTGATAACCGATACTCAACTGGTTGTTGAAAGTAGGCTTCAAGCCCGGGTTACCGCTTGATACACGGAACGGGTCTGTATCATCAGTAATGTCAAGCAACTGTTGCATTGAAGGCTGGCTGGAACGACCGTTATAACGTATGTTGATCTGCTCCTGACGGGTAACTCTGTAACGGAACTGAACTGTAGGAGTCCAGTTGAATACTGTACGTGAAAGGATTGTATCAGTAACACCCATTCCTGAGTAGTTCATCTTTGAATACTGAGGCAGTATTGACAAACCTACAGTGAAGTTGTATGACTGGTCTGTAGCGTTCTTACGGAACTGAATCTGGGCAGTCTGGTCATAGTTGTAATAGAATGAGTTAGTGCTCAGTTTCTCATCACGATGAAGCTGGTTGTCCTCATAAATCCAATCAGGATTACCCCAAGTCATAGCAAGAGCATCATCCATATTGTAAGTGGCACGGTCACTGTTCTGTGCACTGTACTGGAACTGGTAGCTGAACTGCAGATATGTACCGGTTGAGATAGGCTCTGAATAAGTAGCCTGTACGCTGAATGTCTGCCTGTCACTGGGATTATCATTATAACGGTTAAGCAGAGTGTCCTGTTTCTTATATGACTGAGTAGCCATAATATAGTTGTGAGACATCTGGTCGCTGCGTGAGTACTGCTCACTGTTGGATTTGCTCACGTTGTATGTACCACGGACTGATACGTTACGGCCACGGTTTCCGAAACGCCTTACAAACTGAAGGTTACCGCTTGCAGACTTACTGGTGCTTACACTCTTGGTCTTACTGTTCTGTATATTCCAGATAGATTCCAGATACATTGAAGTAAGAGAGTCTATCAGATCACCTTCCGGATCAAGAGAAGCAGGATCAATATTGATTTCTGCAATGAAATCTCCATACTTTGAAGGTATTTCAGCTTTTGATGAATAGATTGAAGCTCCTACTGATGCAGTATCAAGCGTATAATTTGCATAATCACCGGCAAGAGGATCCTTTATAAACTTGTAAGGATCTGCCTTGAAAGTTCTTGATTTGCTTTCATTCCAACTGTCAGACTTACTGTATGAGAACTGAGGCTGGAACAGAAGGCTGGTGTAGTTGTCCTTATTCCACTCAATACGCATCTGACCGCTCAAACTGTTGCTTCCGCTGCCGTTTTCACCTACACGGTTGTTCCATGTGTGGTCAACAACTCCCGGCATGTTACTTGTAGCATAAAAGTTCTCACCTGATGACTTTGAACTTGAAGTATTGTCGCTGTGACTCCAGCTTATGCTACCGCCCACCTCATACTGATAGTTATCCGATGAAATCTCCTTACCAAGGTTTAAAGCAAAGTTAGCACCGCCTGAGTAGCTCTTGCTGACGCCGCCTCCGCCGCCCATCATGCCGCCGAAGCCGCCGCCCATGCCCATGCCGCCCATGCCCATGCCGACACCGCCGCCCATACGCATGCCGCCGAAGCCGCCCATACCGCCTGAAGACTGGCTGGCAGAA
>Ga0265298_10000245_pt1 | contig 83273 bp, 56 predicted proteins | sample AusTroGonzalo_MG_3_FD_193486 | JGI IMG/M metagenome (GOLD analysis project Ga0265298, IMG submission 193486) | Bovine rumen microbial communities from tropical cattle in Woodstock, Queensland, Australia - Gonzalo_01 | ecosystem: Host-associated > Mammals > Digestive system > Stomach > Rumen ...
CCAGTGCCGCCACATGGGTGAACTGCGCCAATCCCGGCGTCTACGACCTCATGCGCTATTCACTCGCCAATTCTGCCTGGACAAATGAACAAGTAGCGGGTTCGTGGACGGACAACGGTTTCGTGTTTGCCAAGGATGCCGTATTTCATCAGTTTACACCGTTCACCGCCCCTTCGCAGTATTCCATACAGACGCTTGTAGATGCCAAGGCATCTGACCAGAACGGCATTGGCTACATCATGTGCGACCACAATGCCGCTGAATGGTGGAAGGTTGCCGTTGGTTTGCGCAGCACCGATTTTATCGCCAATACATTCTATTTGGTTTCCACATTCATTCCTTCAGCGGACAAACGTCCTGCCATCGCCGGAAGCACATTCACGTACGCAACTGCGATGATGAACGTGAATGACGCCGTTATGTTTGCGGGAACGACAGCGCCATGGACAGCCCCGTCAACAGGCGGTACGACTGGTCATTACAAGGATACTACGAAAACGCAAGGCAACTCGGTGTTCGGAAACGGCTACAGCATCGGCGGACATTATCCTAGGACGGACGAGCTTTTCAAGGGAACGCTCAGGAGCTACCGCTTCTACAACCGAGTCTTGACCGATGCGGAAGTGGCCCACAACCGGCAGGTTGACAACGCTCGCTACTTCGGCGAGTTGGCGATGACGAACGTGTTTGTCGAGGCTTGCGGCGGAACGCAGACCGAGACGGGTGCGTACAAGGTCGAGGGCAGCTGGACGTTCACGGCGGCAACTACGGTCAACGCGCGCGGAGAGACCGTTCCTGCGGTACGCCACTCCGTCGAGGCGCTTGTCAATGGTGTGTGGACTAACAAGCAGATCCACGACGGCAACGCCTACACCTACACAGAAGGGACAAGTCCCGCGACGGTTCGCCTGAGATGGCTTGGCCACCCGCATGGTATGATCATGTCGATCAAGTAAGGTCGCGTGGGCGGCTTGGTATTTCCCGTAGCCTGCTTACGAGTATGAATGGTTTTGCGGTTGTAATCGGTCACTGAAATGCAGGTGGTGATTTTGCCGTGTAGAAGTGTAGAAAATGGAGATGATTGGGAGCTGGGGCTCTGCCCCAGACCCCGAAAGCAGGCCAATCACAGGCGATTGACAGGCGTTCGGGGCATGGGGTGGAACCCCATCTTCAAATCTTCTTCTACACATCTACACTTCTACACGGCAAAAAAGTACTGCCGGCGCGTCCCTGCCGGTGAGTAACCGAATACTTTCCCCCACACATACAACTGATTTTTTGATATAATCTGCGGCATGGAAAAGTTTTTCAACACTGCGGGGCCGTGCAATCCGGCTGAGCACTACATGCTTCCGGCAATCGAACGCTTGCCGGGCATTGCACGTCTCATCGCGAGAAATCAGTATTTCGCCATACATGCCGCGCGGCAGTCCGGCAAGACGACGTTGCTGAAGGGACTTGTTCGTGACATCAATGCTTCTGGTGAACGTGTCGCGCTCTATTTCACGGTTGAAAGTGTCCAGGCGTATCCCGACCCGCATGACGGAATCGCCAAAATCGTGGAGCGGATGCGCACTGATCTGCTGGGACATGCGGTGTTCGGTGATATTGCCCGAGACCCATTCTCTGCTCCAGATGCGCCAGCGGACGGTTTCATCGGAGTGAAGCTTTTTCTTTCCATGCTCGCCAAGCGGGCGGGCAAACCGCTCGTCGTGTTCTTTGACGAGGTTGACGGCCTTACGGAGGGTACTGCGGTGACTTTTCTCCGTGAACTGCGCGACGGTTACATTACCCGAGATGAGATTCCTTTCCCCGCATCAGTCGCCATCGTGGGCATGATAGACATCCGCGACATGAAGGCGAAGGTGCGCCCCCACACCGACACGCTTGGCAGCAAGAGCCCGTTCAACATCATTGCAGAGGACTTCACGCTTCGCAACTTCACAGAGGACGAGGTGCGGACGCTCTACGCGCAGCATACCGCCGCGACTGGACAGGTGTTCGAGCCGGAAGCCGTGAAGTCAGCGATGGAGTGGAGCGGCGGCCAGCCGTGGCTCGTGAACGCATTGGCGAGCGAGTGCGTCGACAAGATACACGACTGTCGCTACGACGAGCCGATCACGGCCGCGGACATCGAGGAGGCGAAGGAGACGATCATCCGCCGCCGCGACACGCATGTGGACAGCCTCATGGACCGCCTTCGCGAGCCGCGCGTCCGCCGCGTGATGGAGCCGGTCATACTCGGCAGCCAGCTTGCCGACTTGTCCGTCAACGACGAGGACTACCGCTTTGTGCAGGATCTCGGCCTCCTCAAGGAGGTGAACGGTGCGCTCGTGCCGTCCAACAGGATGTACGCGGAAATCATCGGGCGCTACCTCTCCCGCGACGAGCAAATGCGCATGGCGCAGTCCGTGCATGAAACTCCGTGGGCGACCGCCGACGGCCTCGACATGCCGGGCCTCATGGCGGCGTTCCAGGCGTTCTGGCGCGAGAACAGCGGCGCGGACCGTCGGGTATACGAGTATGGGGAGGCTACGCCGCACCTTGTGCTGATGGCGTTCCTCCAGCGCGTCACGAACGGAAACGGTCACATCGTCCGGGAGATGGCGCTGGGGAGCGGGCGACTCGATCTTTGCGTGGAATTCAAGGGCAAGCGCTATGCGGTGGAGGTCAAGACGTCCAAGAACTTCGCCGGAGAACGTTCCTACAAGCAGCTCGCCGGCTATCTCGACAAGCTGGAGCTGCCCGAGGGCTGGATGGCGATCTTCGACGTGGAAACGTCAAAGTCGTGGGAGGAGAGGCTTTACTGCCGCGATGAGGAATTTGACGGCAAGACGCTCCATTTGATCGGATTGTAGCAGCTGTTCGAATGATATCTCGTTTGAAGTGGAATTTAATGAATCAGTTGTAAAACCTCGTAATTGCCTCTAATATGGAGTGTTCGCCGCCAACTCGAGGGATTCGAGGATGGGTTTTACATGGCTCCAGATTTCGACGAGCCGTTGGAATGCTTCAAGGAGTATATGTGATGTATTTGCTTGATTGGTGACCTCATGACCGCATCAGGAACAAACTTGGTTAGTCAAGTGCGCTGTTTAGCCCAGGATTGTTGTATAATAGTGGCATGGGCGAACTGCCGAAATACAAGACAATATTCAATTCTCTGAAGGAGGAGCTGCTCGACGGCAAGTACGACGCGAAGCATCCCTTCCCAAGCGAGACTGCTCTGACGCGTCGTTTTGGAGCGGCGCGCCATACGGTTCTGCGCGCGGTGCGCGAACTCCAGTCCGAGGGATTCCTTGTACGGCGGCAGGGGGCCGGGACGTTCATCACGCGCAAGGCGCGCGCCACTCGCAGAATCGCGCTTGTGGTGCACGGGAGCGACTATTGCGAGATATTCTCGCCGATTGCGCGGGAGGTGTCGCATCTATGCCAGGCACGTGGATATTCGCTTCTGCTTGGCGACGTGGCGTTCCCAGACCCACGCCGACGTGCGGAGCGTGTTCTGGAACTGGTGCGCGAATATGTGAAGCAGGGCGTGGACGGAGTCATTCTCCAGCCGGTTGAGCTACTTGAGGATTCAGACAGGATAAACGAACAGGTTTGTTCTGTGTTCGACGCGGCTAGTGTGCCGGTGGTGCTTCTTGACAGCGACATCGTCACGTCCCCCGCTCGCAGTCGCTATGACCTTGTGGGGATAAACCACTTCGATGCGGGACGGCGTCTTGCGGAACATCTGCGTGCCGCCGGTGCCAAGCGCATTGCGTACCTGATGCAGAAGAATCGCGCACCGTGTGTACGTGACCGTTGGCTCGGTCTCAAGTTCGGATGTGATGGCCTGGCTTTTGTCGCAAAACAGATTTTCGCTGAGCCTGACAACATTGATGCGGTGCGTGCATTTCTGCGACGACACCGCCCCGACGCCATTGCGTGCTACAACGACCGGCAGGCTGCGGTTCTGATGCAAACACTTGCCAAGCTAGGGAAGAAGGTTCCGTCTGACATCAAGCTGGCGGGTTTTGACGATGTGAACTATGCTACGCTCGTCACACCGCATCTCACAACGTTACACCAGCCTTGTTCCGCCATCGCCCGTACAGCGGTGGATATTCTCTTTGCCCGCATTGACGATCCATCTCTACCTCCGCGCGAGGTGTTCCTCGCCGCGCCGTTGGTGGTGAGGGAGTCGACGGGAAGGTGACGTCTCGTTGCGAAAATGGAGGCGAGGAAGATAAGATGATTGTTCGTAAATCGCAATTGTTCACAAATTGCAAATGTCAAATTGCATCCGTCGTAATGGTGGCTGTCGGAATCCAAGCATTCGGAGAAACTGCGCTCCCGCCGCTTCAAGAGGGTGCGACAAACACCAACTTGGTCGGGCAGATGCGAGAATGGATCGGCGTTAACGCGTTCGCAGAACTACAGACCGCCTACTTGGCGCGTGGAAAAGTCGTGGACGCGCGTCCGTTTTCGGCACAGTTTTTCGATGCCGAGGCTAAGTTCGGCGAATTCGGCCACGCGGGCGGACACGCCTGGAGCGTCACGTCGCTCACAGGCAGCGGGCAGGGCGCACCGAAGCGCTACGCCTACAACGAGGTGGACTACAATCTCCATTATGTCTATGACCTCAAGATCGCCGAAGGATGGACGCTTGAGAACCGTGCCGCCCGTCAGTGGGTGACGCTTCCCGGCTATCATGGCAATGCGAAGACGATTTGCGAATGGCATGCCGCCCAGGCGCTGTATAATCCATTCGTCACACCATACTATCTCCTCCGTCATTCCTGCCAGCCTGAGGTGTGGAGCTATTGGGACATCGGCGCGAGGCGTTCGTTCTCGCTTGTTGACAATCTCTCTTTAACGGTTGATTTCTTCGGCGACTGCGGCGACGCACGTCATTTCACCTCGCAATACGGGGTGAAGCCAAATGCGCCAAATTCCCGTTACCATGGTGGACTGATGGCTCTCAACTTGATGCTGCGCCTCGATTGGAAGGTGACGGACTACTTGAGCCTGTATGCATTCGTGTGGCAGTTCGATATCGTCTCTGACGAGGCGCGCGATACTGTGAAGGCGACAAAAGTTCCAGAGGCTAGGCGCGACCTGACCGTGGGCGGAATCGGCCTCGCTATCAATTTCTAAACAAGTTGGTTAGTCAAGTGTGATACGCGCGAGGAATTAGTGTATAATATTCCGCGTAAACGCAATTCTAATGTTTTACAGATAAGGAAAAACAATGAAACTGCAAAAACACAAGCGTTTTGAGGGGGGGGGCGATTAGCGGTTAGAATCGCCGTTGCTGCTCTCGTCGTAATGACGGTATCGTGCGGAACGGCGGCCGATGATGCGCTCGTCTCGACGAACTATCTTGCGGATGGGTCGATTGTGTATTCCTTCAAGTCCCCAGTCTCTACGAATACGGCTGTGGCCGTCTGGTCTGTTCCATACGGCGGTACCGCTGATGTTCTTGCCGTCGGTGGTGGTGGCGGTGGCGGCAGCCAAGGTGGCGGTGGAGGCGCGGGCGGCTTCATCTACCGTCAGGGGGTCAATTTCGCAGCAGGAGAGATGTATTCCGTGGTTGTCGGCGGTGGTGGAGAGGGTGGAAAATACACCAGCCAGTTCGCCAGTAGCGGCATTGGCAAGCCTGGTGCGGTGACATGTGTCTCGAATGTGGCGACATCGGTTGAACTCGTGTGCGCTCTTGGTGGCGGTTATGGCGGGGCTCGCGGCGTCGTTGGCGGCGACGGCGGTTCCGGCGGCGGTGCGGGAGCGGCGCGTGGCGCCACTGCCGACGGTGTCATCACGGCCAGTGGCGTAGGGACAAACGGACAGGGGTATGACGGCGGCAACGGCTACGGCTACTATGCGACTACGTCCAATCCTCAATCGCAGTCTGGCGCGGGTGGTGGCGGCGGCGCGGGTGGTCCTGGCTACGGTGGGCAGACGAATGCAGTGGAGAACATAGAGTGGTACTCTTGTGGTGGACATGGTGTGACGAACGACATCACGGGAACGCCAGTCGTCTATGCTGCAGGCGGCAGCGGGGCGAATCGTCATTATTCGCAGGACGGGATAGGCGGCATGGGTGGAATAGGCACGGCAACTTCCGCCACAGGAAGGGCGGGAACGGCCGGTGCCGCCGACACCGGCTCTGGTGGCGGTGGCGGAGCCATTGAAACGACTGGTTATAGCACGAGCGTGGCTGGCGTCGGCGGTTCTGGTGGAAGCGGCATCGTGATCATTCGGTTCCATCCTAGCGGTATTTTCCGTGATGGCGCGAAAAACGCCGGGACTGGCGGCGATTCTGTGCGGCGAATCCAGGAGAATGGCACAAACTATATGATACATGTGTTCACGGCGACGACTGGCGGTACTTTCTCAATAGACGAATCGGTAAAAGTGGATATTCTCGTAGTTGGTGGCGGTGGCGGCGGTGGCTGCCAAGGCGGTGGCGGTGGAGCGGGTGGTGTCGTCTATTCGCGGAATGTGTGCCTGTGTGCCGGAAATTACACCGTCAATGTGGGCGCAGGTGGTGCCGGCGGAGAACGGAATGGTAGTAATGGAAATCCCGGGATTTCTGGCGGGGATTCGTCCATAACCAACATGACTTTTATTTGTGCGGTGGCACATGCGCTCGGTGGTGGAGGTGGTGGCGGACGCGCCACGGACGGCATTTCAGGTGGTTCCGGCGGCGGTGCGGGAGCGGCGCGGTCTGTGGATGGTAACATCTACAATGGGGGGATTGGTGTTGAAGGACAAGGTTTCGCCGGTGGTGACGCCTACAGTTACAAAGCGACAAGCGAGGCTCCTCAATTGCAGTCCGGTGCGGGTGGTGGCGGCGGAGCGGGTGGTCCCGGCTATGGTGGTAATACGAATGTTGTAGAAGAGTGGTATTCTTGTGGCGGACACGGTGTGACGAACGACATCACGGGAACGCCTGTCGTCTATGCCGCCGGTGGCAGTGGGGCGAACAGGGCCCATTCGCAGGACGGTGTCGGTGGTATGGGCGGATACTACATTGCAAGTGGTAATTCTCAGTCTGCCACGGCTGGTGCCGCCAACACCGGATCCGGCGGTGGCGGCGGATCCATCGGTACTGTGGGATGGACGTCGGTCTATGGAAAGGGCGGCGCGGGCGCAGATGGAATCGTGGTCATACGCTATGCGCTCAGGCGCAGAGGATTCAACATGTCGATTCGATAGGATAATAGGAGGATAGGACAGGAAGAGGATGGGGCAATAGGAAGATGGGACAATAGGAGGATGTGCGACTGGCGGACAAACGTTCAACATATAATCGAATGATTGCGCAAATGCCGTTGCCGTCCGATTGTAGGTTTAATATAATATGTGGTGACGGGGAGATAGAAAGGATCATTATGAAATCAAGTAAAATCATTGCCATATTCGCCTTGTGCGCGGGGGCTGCGAGTGCCGTGTTCGCTGCCAGCGTGCGCGTTGAGTGCGAGGCGTTCGCCGATCTTGGCGGATGGGTAGTGGATTCGCACTCGATGAATGTTCTCGGCTCGTCCTATGTGATGGCGCACGGAATCGGGAAGCCGGTTGCCGACGCTGTAACCACGGTTTCCGTACCGTCTGCCGGACGCTATGCGGTCTGGGCGAAGACGCGCGACTGGGCGGACGAGTGGCGCGAGGGACGCGGAACCGCGCCGGGCCGTTTCCAAGTGGTCGTGAACGGCGCGGCGCTCGCGGCGGCGCTTGGCACGGAAGGGCGCGACTGGCACTGGCAGAAGGCGGGGGAGGTCGATCTCCCCGCCGGTACGGCGACGGTCGCGCTCCACGACCTTACAGGCTTCAACGCGCGCTGCGACGCGCTGGTGTTCACCGACGACCTTGCGGCGAGACCGCCGTTTGCGCGTCCAAAGGAGACGGTCTGCGACAACCCCAAGGCATACGATCTCATCGTCGTGGGCGGTGGCATGGCGGGGATATGCATGGCGCAGACCGCCGCGCGATACGGCGTGAAGGTTCTGCTTCTCCAGGACCGTGATGTGCTGGGTGGATGCAACTCGTCCGAAGTGCGCGTGGGGCTCGGCGGATACTGGCACATTCCGCCTTATCCGAATCTCGGCAGGGTGGTGGACGAGCTCGCGCCGGCATACAACAGCAACCGACCGCTTCCGCCGGAGTTCTACGAGGACGCGCGCAAGGCAAACTTCTTCGTCCGCATGAAGCGCAGCTGCGACGTGTTCTACCGCGAACACGCATTCGCCGTCGAGACCGATTCGGCCAACCCGAAGCGCATCGCCGCGGTCCTCTCGCGCAACACCCGCAACGGCAAGGTCACGCGCCATCGCGCCGCGCTCTTCGCGGACGCCACGGGCGACGCGACGATAGCCCGTCTGGTGGGCTGCGAGACTATGTACGGACGCGAGCCGCGTTCGCGGTTCGGGGAATCATGTGCGCCGGTGGATGCAAGCCGTCAGGTGATGGGGCATTCCACGCAGTGGACGAGCCGCGTTGCCGAAGCGCCCGTGCAGTTCCCGGACATCGACTGGGGATTCGTCCTCGGCGAGTCGAACGTCTATCACATAACCGAGGGCGGCTGGGAGCAGGAGGCCGGGCAGTACCGCGACATGGCGGACGACACCGAGGCCATCCGCGACTACGGCCTCTACGCCGTGTTCTCCAACTGGAGCTATCTCAAGAACCGATCCCCGCGCAAGGCTGAGTGGGCCAAGCGCGAGATCACGTGGATTTCACCCATCGGCGGCAAACGTGAGAGCTACCGCGTGGTCGGCGACCATGTGCTCACGCAGAACGACATCGAGGGCCATGTGAAGCATCCAGACCTCACCGCTCCCATAACGTGGAACATCGACATCCATTTCCCCGACCCCGACAACGAGGCGAAGTTCAAGGAGCCTTTCCGCTCATGCGCCTACCACCGCTGCTTCAACGGACCCTACGCCATGCCGTACCGCTGCCTCTACGCCCGGGACTGCGACAATCTCTTTCTCGCGGGGCGCGACATCAGCTGTTCGCACGTGGCCTTCGCCGCGACGCGGGTGATGGGCACTCTCGGCGTGTGCGGCGAGGTCACGGGCATGGCCGCCGCGATCTGCAAGAAGAAAGGATGTTCTCCGCGCGCCGTGTATGCGGAACATTTAGACGAACTCAAGAAGATGATGGAGAAGGGCGTTCCGCCGCCGGGGTTCTACCATGCCGGCGGCTGCTCCGGCTTGCTGGAATACTATCATTTCAAGGCCGACGATGCGCACGAACGGCCTAGAATATATCCAGACCCCAAGCCCCTCACGTCAGACCAGGAGCGCAAGATACGCGCGCTTGGAATACTCCACCGCAACGAGCATCCCCAGCTCAAATCCGCTCCAGGCCAGGACAAGTGAGAAGATGAGTGTAAAAAGGGCAATGGCGGGTCTGGCAATGATGACAGTCTGTGCGCTGTCAGCGGCCGAGACGATCATCTGCGACGTGGCGGTGGTCGGCGGCGGCAGCGCGGGTTTCGCCGCAGCATTGAGCGCGGCGGAGCTAGGCAGTTCGGTGGTGCTCGTCGAGAAGGAGAAGATGCTCGGCGGCACTTCGACGATCGGCGGCGTGAACAACTGGGAGCCGGTGTGGGGCGCGACCGGCGTGCCGAAGCGCGTGTGGCGGCGGCTTTCCAGGATTCCTGGAGCGGCCGGAGTGTACGAGTTCGCGCACCATTGCGCGTGGCGCAGAAAGGGCGAGCCGGTGTTCCCGGGAGGATTGTTGCGCGTCAATCCAGCGCTGCCGTATGAAAAGACTTTGAGGAGGCACGGTCCGGGGATGGGCAACGAGGCGTGGTTTCGCGAGAACTGCCACGGGGTGATCTTCGAGCCAAGGGCAATGGCGGACGTGATGGAGGCGATGCTTCGCGAGACGGGACGATGCCGCACGATGCTTGGGGTTGAATGCACGGGCGTGGAGCGCGATGGAGGAAGAGTCGCGGCGTTGAGGTTTTCCGACGGAAGCGTCGTCCGTGCCAGGATCGTAGTGGACGCATGCTCTGCGGTATGTGCGATGATGGGGTGCGAGATGATGCGCGGACGCGAGGAGAAGAGCAGGCTCAACGAGCCGGGCGCGCCGGACGTCCCCTCGGAGCGGATGAACGGCGCGACGCTCATCTACCGCGTTGCGCCGCGTGGCGACTGTGGGGAGGGACTGCACGAACTTCCTGCGGGCGTGCCGGAGAAATGCTGGTGGGGGAATTTTCCGTATGCATTCTGCTGCACCTACCCGAACGGCGACGTGGGGGTGAACATGCTGCCGACGATCTCGGGCGGCGAGGCGCTGCGCCTTGGCGAGCGAGGGGCGTATGAAGAGTGTCGCCGCCGCGTCCACGCCCATTGGCGGTGGATGCAGAGCAGGTGGCCGGATTTCCGCAGATACCAGCTGAAGGAGATTGCGCCCGTGCTGGCGTTGCGGGAGACCGCGCGCGTGCGCGGCGACTACGTGCTGAACCAGAACGACCTCATCGCCGGACTGAGCGGACAGCGGCATGACGACGTGATCGCGCTGGCAGACCATTGCATGGACTCCCACGGCGGCGGCGGACCGGGCGGCGAGTTGAAGGAGCCGTACGGCATCCCATATCGCTGCTTATTGCCGCGCGGCGTGGAGAACGTGTTGATCGCGGGGCGGTGCGCGAGCTTCAGCTCCATCGCGGCGTCAAGCTGCCGTCTGTCGCGCACGATGATGCAGCTGGGCGAGGCCGCGGGCGCGGCGGCGCATCTCGCCGCGTCGCGCGGATGCGGCATCAGAGGCGTCTCCGCCGCCGACATCCGCGCCGCGATGTCCGTTCTCGACGACGCATCCGGTGTCCGCTCCCTATGAAAATTTCACTCGCCCTCGAAACATTTGCCCTTGCGCGCGCGGGGGGAAAAGGGTAAAATAAAGGTGTCGTGAAGAAAAAGCTAAAATACAAGCGCATCCTTCTGAAGCTCTCAGGGGAGGTGCTTAAGAACGCGGAGACGGGGGACTCCATTGACGCCTCCCGCCTGGCGTTCATGGCGGAGCGTGTGAAGAAGATACACGAACTCGGCGTGCAGGTGGGGATCGTGCTGGGCGGCGGCAACATCTTCCGCGGCCTTTCGGGCGCGAAGAGGGGCGTCAACCGCGTAGTGGGCGACTCCATGGGAATGCTTGCGACGATCATCAACGGACTTGCGATGATGAACGCCCTTGAGCAGATAGGGGTGCCGACGCGCGTGATGACATCGATAGAGATGCCGAAGCTCGCGGAGCCTTTCATTCAGCGCAAGGCCCTCAGGCACTTCGAGAAGGGGCGTGTGTGCATCTTCGCGGGCGGCACCGGCAATCCGTTCTTCTCCACCGACTCCGCCGCCGCGCTGCGCGCGAGCGAGATCGGCGCGGACGCGCTTTTGAAGGCCACGAAGGTGGACGGCATATACACGGCGGATCCAATGAAGGACCCCAAGGCGAAGCGCTACGGCTCGCTCAGGTACGAGACGGCGCTTGAGAAGCGCCTCAAGGTGATGGACTCTGCGGCGTTCGCGCTGTGCATGGACAACAACATCCCGATAGTCGTCTTCGACTTCTTCGACGGCGACGCGCTTGAGCGCGTGGTGAAGGGCGAGGCCGTGGGCACGCTCGTGAGCGGAGGCGCAAAGGCGTGACGGACGATTTCAACACGAACAGAGAAAGGCAGAAAAAAGATGGAGACAGTAAGTGAAGTTCTTGCGGACGCGACGGCTAAGATCGCGAAGTCGTTTGATGCGCTCAAGGCGCAGTTCGCCGGCCTGAGGACCGGCAAGGCGTCGCCGGCGCTCGTGGACGGCATCAAGGTGGACTACTACGGTGCCCCCACGCCGATCAAGAATCTGGCCACGATCTCCACGCCGGAGCCGCGCCAGATCAAGATTTCGCCGTTCGATCCTACGGTGCTTGCAGAGATGAACAAGGCGATCCTCGCCGCGAATCTGGGCGTCACGCCGCAGAACGACGGCAAGGTGCTGCGAATCACCGTACCCGAGCTGAACGAGGAGCGCCGCAAGGAGATAGTGAAGCTCGCGAAGAAGCAGGCGGAGGACCAGAAGATCGCGATGCGCAACGTCCGCCGCGACGCCAACGAGGCGCTGAAGAAGCTCGAGAAGGACAAGAAGATCTCGGAGGACGACCTCAAGGCTGGCCTCGACAAGGTCCAGAAGGCCACTGACGACGGCATCGCGAAGATCGACGCCGAGCTCAAGGCAAAGGAAGCGGAAGTGATGGCGGTTTGACAACCGCCGTCCGCCCAACGAAGATTTCCACAGTGAGGAGGAAGCACGATGGCTGAAGAAAACGCCGCACCCGAAATGACGCCCGTTACGCCCACAGAGGCCGGAGCGCCGCCCAAAGTGTCGCCGTTCGGCGCGTCTCAGGCCGAGCCTGCGGCCGCAGCGCCGGCGGCGCCTGCGCCAGCCGCGGCGCCTGCCACGCCCTCCACGATCCGTCTGAAGCCCGTGATCCGCAAGCCGACGATCCGCAAGCCGATGGCTCCTGCGGCGCGTCCACCGGCGGCGCCAGTGTCGAAGACGTCCACGGCGAATCTAAAGTCGGTGACGGGGCCGATTCCGGCGCAGGCGGTGCTGAAGAAGACAGGCATCGTGGCGGAGGGCATACTCACGCCGGCACAGGCACAGGCGGCCAAGTCCAAAACCTCGCGTATCTCGCTGGAGTCCGCGATCGGCGTGGCCCCCGCGAAGGAGGCTCCGGCGCCCTTGAAGACGATACGGCTTCGCCGCCCGACAGACCTCAAGCCGGGTGGTGCGTCTTCGCCCCTCACCCCTGCCGGCACGGCCAAGGTTCACAAGCCCGCCGACCTCAAGCCGGCCGCGCCCGAGCCCGCGGCGGAAGACGCCTCTACGGTGCTGAAGATGACGCCCGTCGAGATGGAGCCGGTCACCGCAACGGATACTGGGGTGACGCAGAAGAAGACCCTCAAGCTGCATCGTCCCGGCACCACCGGGAAGAGGCCCACTCTTGGAATCAAGAAGCCCGGAGCCGACGACGGAGAGGTGAAGGACCTTTCCCCTGCGGAGATGGGCGATGTTCCCGAGCTCAAGCCTCTAACTGCTGCTGACTTCGGTGGCGCTGCCGGGGGCAATCTTGCCTCCGGTGTCCCCGGATGGGTGATGACTCTCTCTCTCATCACGACCATCGCCGCGTTGGCGGTGATCGGATTCGTGGCGTTCCTCCTAGTGCAGGAGGGTTGCGGACCCGACGCCAGTGCGAATGCGATGGCGTTCATCCAGTCGAACTGAAGGGCGGAGCATGCGCCGTTTCATCGCGCTTGCGCGGACGGCTGCGCTTGAATCGCTCGCGGAGCCGCTTTCTGCGGTCGTGTTCCTGGCCGCGCTTCTCGTGGTGCATCTGGCGCCCGTGTTCCACTACCATCGCTTCGGCGACGCTGCGCGTCTGCCGCGCGAATGCGGGCTCTCTGCACTTCTAGTCTTCGGACTTGTGTTCGCCACGTCGGCCGCAGTGCGGACTATAGGGCGCGAGCTCTCCTCCGGCACGGCCTCGGCCGCGCTGGCGCTGGCTGTGCCTAGATGGCTGTTCCACTGCGCGAAGACTGCTGGTGTGTTCGCCGCCTTCGCGCTCTTCGCGGCGGCTGCGACGAGCGCCACGCTTCTTGCGGCGAGGACTTCCGCTCTAGGCGCGGAGATCGCGGCGACTGGCGCAGACGTGCGGATATGGGGGCCGGGGCTTGCGTTCGGGGCGGGAGGGACGCTTCTCGCATTCGCGGCGGCGGCGGCGGCGAATCGTTTTCTGCGCTGGCGTTTCTGCGCGTCGGCCTGTCTGCTCACCGCGGCGGCGCAGCCGTTTGCGCTGGTGATGTCCGTCCCTGCGGGCGGCTTCGCGGAAAAGGGGGCATTCATTTCGGAGGCGGTGCTTCTGTTGCCGTCTTTCGCGGTTCTGGCGGCGGCGTGTCTTGTGTTCATCGCGCTTGCGGCGGCGCTTGCAACGCGGCTTGACTCGGCGCGCGTGACTGCGGCGCTCGTCTCGGCTGTGCTTCTTTCGTTTTTTGCGGGGCAAGTGGACAGGGCGTGTCCGGCCGCGGGGTGGGCTGTGCGGTCCGTGCTTCCGGTGCTTTCCGACTTCTGGACGGCAGACAGGCTTGTGGGGGGCGGGGCGCTCTCCGCCGCCGAGACGTGCCGTCTTGTGGCGTCCGCCGTATTGCTGGTGGCGTTTTGGCTGGGAGCGGGGTCGGCGCTGCTGTCAAGGAGGGAACTGCCGTGAGCGAGATCGTGGTGGAGATCAAGGGCGTCGCGAAGACGTTCAGGGATTTCTGGCTGAGGCCGGTGGCCGAGGCCGTGAGGGGTGTGGACCTTTCGGTGGAGAAGGGCGACGTGTTCGGTCTGCTGGGGCCGAACGGCTCCGGGAAGTCCACCACCATCAAGATGCTTCTGGGGCTTCTCAGGCCCTCCGCCGGCGAGATACGCCTCTTCGGGCTTCCGCCAGGCGACTGCCGTGCCCGCGCCCGTCTAGGCTATCTCCCCGAACTCTCATATTTGCATCCGTTCCTGACGGCGCGCGAGACGATGCTCTACTACGCCGGTCTTTCGCGGATGCCGCGCCGCGAGGCTAAGGCGCGGGCGGCCGAGCTGCTCGAGACGGTGGGGTTATCCGGCGCGGCGGACAGGCCGGTGGGCGGATTCTCCAAGGGCATGGCGCGCCGCGTGGCGTTCGCCGCCGCGCTTGTGGCCCGGCCCGAGCTGCTGGTGCTGGACGAGCCCACTTCCGGCCTCGACCCCATCGGCACGCGCGAGGTGAAGGATCTTGTGCGCCGCCTCGCCGCCGGCGGCATGACGGTTCTCATCACATCGCATCAGCTGTTCGACATGCAGGACATATGTTCGCGAGTCGCGATTCTCTCGCGTGGTCGCGTCGTGGGCGGTGGGCGCGTGGCCGACATCGTCGAGCGCGCGGCCGACAAGCGCCACGCCCTCGAGGACTACTTCGCGGAGGTCGTCGCGTGAGGACTGCGTTCCTCCTCGCATGGCGCACGCTAGTGCGCGGGCGGTTCGTGCCGCTGCTTCTGCTTGCCGTGGCGCTCGTGGCCGTCTTCGTGCCGGGGCTTGTCCGGACCGACGGATCGGCGGCCGGCGAGCGGGAGATGTACGTGCGGGCGGTGCTGGGGGGCGCGGCGGTAGTCGTGTCGCTCGCGGTGATGTGCGCAGCGAGCGGACACGTGGCCCGGGAGAGGGAGGAGCATCGCCTCGCGCTCGCGGCGGTTCGTCCGGCGTCCGCCTTCCGCGCCCTAGCGGGCGTGTGGCTGGCGTATTTGGCGGCGGCGGCGGCGGCGTTGTGCGCGATTGGAGTGTTCGTATATGCGCGCGTGCCTGGAGGCGCTGTGCCGTGCAGACACCACATCGCCCCGGTGATGCCCTCGCCGATGGCGGCGGCGCGCGTGGCGCTTGAAAAGTATCTGGCGGATCCATCCACGCCGGAGGCAGTTCGCAAGGCGCCGCGAGGGGTCGTGCTGGCGCTTCTGGCATCGAAGGAGAGCGACCGCTACGATCCCATACCGCCGAAGGCCAGTGTCCAGTGGCGCTTCCCTGCGGAGTTGTCGGCGACGACGAATCTCTCGCTGCGGGTACGCTTCGCGACGCAGTTCGAGATGCGCGCGCCCTTGTGCGGAGAATTCGCTTTCGGCGCCTCGTGCGCGGTGCTCTCGAACAACACCCAGGCCGTGCTGGAGGTGCCTTTGTCCATGGCCGCATGCAAAGACCGACCTTCCATGCCGAGGAATGGCGATTCGAAAACGTCAGGGGGAAAAGAAGGCGGCGATCTGGCGACGGCAGTCTTCACCAACACAGGTGCCGAGACGGTGATGCTTCGTCCGCGCAGGGACATCTTCCTTTTGGCCCCGGCGGACTCCTTCGCGGCCAATCTGCTGCGCGCCCTCGCGCAGACTCTCGCCGGTATCGCGCTCGCGGCGGCGTTCGGCCTGTTCCTCTCATCCGCCGTCTCGCGGCCGGTGGCGGTGTTCACAGCGCTGGTGTTGGCCATGGTCATATTCATGGCGCCGAGCGTGATCGAGCAGTTTCCGGACGAGCTGGACGCACCTGCGGGCGATCGCCTGGGGCTTGCGCTCACGCGTGCCGTCTATTCGCTTACGGCGCCGCTCTCCGAGGCTACGCCGATCGCGGATGTGGCTGAGGACCGCTGCATTGAATGGGCACCGTTCATGCGTGCGGTCCTCATAAACGGCGTAGTGATGCCGGTTGCGTTTCTTCTGGCCGCGGCATTCGTAATGCGACGCAAGACGCTGCCTGACCGTGCATGAGCGCGACGAAGAGGATGCGGTTTTGACCAACTGACGGAGATTGCAAAGGAGGACGAAATGAAGGACATGACTCGTAGAACGTGGTGTGTTTGGGGCGTACTGGCGGCTGCCGGCGCGCTGGCGGCGGGGGCCGTGGTGGTGGAGCCGAAGGCGACGGACGAGATACTGTCGAACCCCGGAATGGGGTTCGTGCACTACTGCTATTCAAGTCGCATCTGGGCCTACGGGGCGCAGCAGAAGCCGGGTGACACGCTGGAGTGGATGCCCGGCACGACGGTGATCTACATGCGCCTGCCGTGGGCGTATCTCGAGCCGCAGGAGGGGGGCTTCCGCTGGGACATCCTCGATTCCAAGGCGGCGCCGTGGATCAAGGCCGGAAAGAAGCTCGCATTCCGCATCTCCTGCATGGACCACACGATGGTCTCGATTCCGCAGTGGGCGATCGACGCTGGCATCAAGGGCGACAAGTATCCGTACCAGGACAAGCCGGGAAACGCCGTCGTCTTCGAGCCGGAATGGGACGATCCGGTGCTGCTTGAGAAGGTGGAGCGGTTCTACAAGGCGTTCGCGGCCCGCTACGACGGCAACCCTGACGTCGCGTTCGTGGATCTTGGCTCGTTCGGGCTCTACGGCGAAGGGCACAGCAAGAGGATCAATCCGCTGAAGTCGGCAATGTTCAGCGACCAGGCAAAGTTCGCGGAGTACATGCGCATCTGCAAGCTGCACATCGACCTTCTGCGCCGCTGCATGCCGAACACGTATCTGGTGGTGTCCGACGACATCGGCGGCGGTGGATGGATGAAGGACCCCAGGACCGGCAGGAAGATCGCCGACCATCCCATATTCGAATACTGCCGCTCGTTGGGGATCGGCTTTAGGGACGACTCCATCATGTGCGCCCCGCCGCCTCGCCATTGGGCGAGCGAGCACTTCGGACGCATCTTCGCCAGGGAGACGCCTGTGATAATAGAGACCGGGCACATCACAAAGCGTCTCGAGAAGGGCATCTGGGACCCGCTGAAGCTAAAGCTGTGCCTGGAGGAGTACCACGCGAGCTATCTCTCCATCCACGGATTCCCGGATCTGTACTGGGAGAAGAACAGACACGTGTGGAGGGAGACGGCCAACCGCATGGGATACCGCTTCGAGCTGCGAAGGGTGGAGTATCCCGGCAGGGTGAAGGTCTCCGAGCCGGTGGTCGTGAGATCCACCTGGGTGAACGTGGGCGTGGCTCCGCAGTACGCGAACGCGTCGCTGACGTGGAACCTGCTGGACGACGATGGCGTAGTGTGCTGGAGCGTGACCGACCCCAAGTTCGGATTCCGCTCGCTGGAGCCGAAGTGGGACGGGCTGGAAAAGCCTCTTACGGTGGATTCTCCGTGCACGTTCGGCTTCACGGCGCCTGTCCCGAACAACGGCAACGACGCCATTTTGAATTGGTGCGTGAAGAACAACCGCAACAATCCCGGGGAGAAGGTGGCGCTGCTCAGGCCGGGGAGATATAGTCTTGCCGTCTCGGTGGGGCGGAAGGACGGCAAACCGGAGATAGCGCTGCCGCTCGCCGGGGGGAAGGGACGCGTGTATCCCGTGGGCGAGATCGAGGTCGTGGAATAATAGCCGGCCATCGTACAGACGCGGCCGACGGACCTTCCGTCGGCAATCCCCAGATCGGCGTTTCCGCTTGATTTCAGGGCCTGGGTTCGGTATAATATAGACCCGATTTCGGTTTATACCCAATTGGAAGGCAAAAACAATGAAACGAGCGGATGTTGACAAGGTCTTGATCATCGGATCGGGGCCTATCGTCATTGGCCAGGCGTGCGAATTCGACTATTCGGGCACGCAGGCCTGCAAGGCTTTGCGCGCCTGTGGATACAAGGTCGTGCTGGTCAATTCAAACCCGGCCACCATCATGACGGATCCGGTGATGGCGGACGCCACTTACATCGAGCCCCTCAACGAGGAGCGGCTCGAGCAGATAATCGAGAAGGAGAGGCCGGATGCTATTTTGCCGAATCTCGGCGGGCAGACCGGCCTCAATCTTTCCACGAGCCTTGCGAAGAAGGGCATTCTGGACAAGTACGGCGTCAAGGTGATAGGCGTGAACCTGGACGCCATCGAGCGCGGCGAGGACCGCGAGGTGTTCAAGGAGACGATGGCCAAGCTCGGCATCGAGACGCCCAGAAGCGGCATCGTCCACTCCGTCGAGGCGGCCGTGGAGCTCGTCGAAAAGGAGATCGGCTACCCAGTGGTGGTGCGTCCCGCCTACACGATGGGCGGCGCCGGCGGCGGCTTCTGCTACAACGTGGAGGAGCTAAGGACAATCTGCGCGCGCGGTCTCGACGCCTCGCTCACCCACCAGTGCCTCATCGAGGAGTCCATCCTCAACTGGGAGGAGCTGGAGGTGGAGGTCGTCCGCGACTCCAAGAACCAGATGATCGCGGTCTGCTTCATCGAGAACATCGACGCCGTGGGCGTGCACACGGGAGACAGCTTCTGCGCGGCGCCGTTCCTCACGATCGACAAGGAGCTGGAGGCCCGCCTCCAGCGCGACGCGTTCAAGATCGTCGAGTCCATCGGCGTAATAGGCGGCACGAACGTGCAGTTCGCGCACGACCCGAAGACGGGCCGCGTGGTGATCATCGAGATCAACCCGCGCACCTCTCGCTCCTCCGCGCTCGCCTCGAAGGCGACCGGCTTCCCGATCGCGCTCGTTTCCGCCAAGCTCGCGGCGGGCATGACGATGGACGAGATCCCGTACTGGCGTGACGGGACGTTGGAGAAGTACACGCCGAGCGGCGACTACGTGGTGCTCAAATTCGCGCGCTGGGCGGTCGAGAAGTTCCGCGCGGTGGAGGACCGCCTCGGCACGCAGATGAAGGCCGTGGGCGAGGTGATGTCCATCGGCAAGACGTACAAGGAGACGCTCCAGAAGGCGATCCGCGCGCTCGAGAAGGGCCGCGCCGGGCTCGGTTTCGCGAAGGACTTCCACGAGAAGTCGCTCGACGAGCTCCTGAAGATGCTCGCCGTCCCGAACTCGGAGCGCCACTTCCAGATGTACGAGGCGATTCGCAAGGGCGCCACGGACGAGCAGATCTTCAACCTCACGGGCGTGAAGGCGTACTTCGTGCAGCAGATGCGCGAGCTCGTGGAGGAGGAGGAGGAGATCCTCAAGTACAAGGGCACATTGCCGCCGGACGCGCTGCTGGTGCAGGCGAAGAAGGACGGTTTCAGCGACAAGTATCTCGCACAGCTCCTCAAGGTGCCGGAGAAGGACGTCCGCGAGAAGCGCACCGCACTCGGCTGCGTGGAGACTTGGCACGCCGTGCCGGTCTCGGGCGTCGAGAACCAGGCGTACTACTACTCGTCCTACAACGGCAAGCCCGGCGAGGTGTCCGTCACCGACAACAAGAAGAAGGTGCTGATCCTCGGCGGCGGCCCGAACCGCATCGGCCAGGGCATCGAGTTCGACTACTGCTGCACGCACGCGGCGATGGCCATGCGCGAGGCGGGGTACGAGACGATCATGATCAACTGCAACCCGGAGACTGTCTCGACTGACTACGACACGTCGGACAAGCTCTACTTCGAGCCGGTCACGCTCGAGGACGTGCTGCAGATCTACCAGGCGGAGAAGCCCGAGGGCATCATCGTGCAGTTCGGCGGGCAGACGCCGCTCAACATCGCGGCCGAGCTGGAGGCGGCCGGGTGCAACATCCTCGGCACGTCCGTCAAGTCCATCGACGCCGCCGAGGACCGCGACCTCTTCCACTCCATCATGGACCGTCTCGGCATCCCGATGCCGGAGAGCCGCATGGCGAGCGACCTCGACGGCGCGCTCAAGGTGGTGGCCGAGATCGGCTACCCGATCGTGATCCGTCCGTCGTTCGTGCTGGGCGGGCGCGGCATGGAGGTGATCTACGACGAGATCATGCTGCGTGAGTACATCGCGAAGGCCGTGGGCGTGACGCCCGACCGTCCGCTCTATCTCGACCGCTTCCTCCACCACGCTCTCGAATGCGAGGCGGACGCGCTCTCGGACGGCAAAGACGTGTTCATCCCCGCGATCATGGAGCACGTGGAGCTCGCGGGCGTCCACTCCGGCGACTCCGCCTGCGTGCTGCCGCCGGTCTCCATCAGCGAGAAGAACAAGGCGACGATCCTGGATTACACGCGCCGCATCGCCTCCGAGCTGAAGGTTGTGGGCCTCATGAACATGCAGTTCGCGATCGAGGACGACAAGGTGTACGTGATCGAGGCGAACCCGCGCGCGTCGCGCACCGTTCCGCTCGTATCGAAGGTGGCGGGCACGCAGATGGCGCGCATCGCGACGCGTCTCATGCTCGGCGAGAGCGTGAAGTCGCTCGGCCTCGACAAGAAGAAGGTCATTCCGTACCACGGCGTGAAGGAGGCCGTGCTGCCGTTCGAGAAGTTCCCGGAGGTGGATCCCGTGCTCGGGCCCGAGATGCGCTCCACGGGCGAGGTGCTGGGCCTTGCGGAGACGTTCGGCCTCGCGTACTACAAGAGCCAGGAGGCGGCGGGCCTGCCGCTCCCGATTCAGGCGGGCCGCATGCTCGTCTCGCTCAGCGAGAAGCCGGAGGACGCGGCCGTGGCCGCGAAGAACTTCGCCGACCTCGGCTTCGAGATCGTGGGCACGGAGGGCACTGTCAAGTTCCTGTGGGAGAAGGGGGTCCCGGCGAAGATGGTCGCGAAGATCGGCCAGGGGCGCCCGGACGTCCTCGACCTCATCAAGAACCGCGAGGTGACGCTCATCCTCAACACGCCGTCGAACAGGCGCGACGCGCGCGCGGACGACAACTCGATCCGCCGCGCGGCGATCAAGTACCGCGTGCCGTACCTCACCACCATCGCGGCCGCGCTCGCGGCGAGCGAGGGCATCAAGGCCGCCCGCGAGGGCAAGGGCGAGGTGCGTTCCCTCCAGAGCTACCACGCCGCAATAACCATGGAGTAGCAGTCCGCCGTTCTGCCGCGCGCGGCGCGTGAAAGGAACGCAAAATGAAAAAGTTCAACACGAAAGTCATGCAAGGAAAGCCGTATGCGGGAAATCCGCATCACCTGTTTAACGAAGGGGAAGTTAAAATCAAAGGGGGATGGCGGTTTCGTGCGCTGATGATGATTGCGGTGATTGCAGGCGCGGGCGGCGCATGGGCGGCAACGTGGCAGGGCGGTGCAAGTGGAGACTTCAATGAACCCGCGAACTGGAACGGCGACATCGCCACGGAGGCTCTGGTCTTCACGCAATCGGCGACGGCCACGCTCTCCGCCAACACGGATGTGTACCGTGTGTTCTCCGCAGGCTCCAACTCGAAGGGCATTACGGTGGTTATCGACCTCAACGGACACGACCTCGGCACGACGGCGGCGGTAGATGGCAATCGTGATTGGTGGCGGCAGAAATTCAATTTTGTCCTTACGAACAGCGCGGAGAGCGTCGGGACGTTCACGCAAAAGTCGGTGCTGACGTTTGACCAGATAGGCGCCGAAGGTTCTACGCTTCTCGTTTCCGGCGGCAATACGGTTTGGGACGGCTCTATCTTCAATCGCGGAGCTGATCGTTTCAACATCAACGTGGCCGACGGCGCGACGCTCTCCGCTACGACCGTATGGCAGAGCCGCAACGCAACAACCAATCTCGTGTCAGGCAATGCAAAATTCCTCGTCACGACGTTCGGCGTGGCTGGAGGTGCGTATCAGGCGTACCATTCGTACAACGGGCCGTGGCACGACCACCTCTTTTCGATATCCAATGCGACGGCTAGTGGAACCTATTTCTACTTTGCGCATGGCCAGCCAGCCAACACGACGAGTGGAACTGTAACCGGCGGTGCGCCATACGACAATGTCATGCGCATCGAGGATCGCGCCCAGGTCACATACTTAAACGCGCATGTCGGTTGCGGCGGCGCGACGACGAACAATACGCTGGCCGTCTCTGGCGCGGGAACGGTTTTCAATGTTACCAATGAACTGCGTATCGGGACCCGTTTATGCAGGGGATCCGGCGATACCACGTCGTTTGCTCCGCATGCCGCGACGAACGCGGTTCTGCTTGTCGAGAACGGCGCCGTGGTGTCGAACAAGAATTGCTACATCGGCGCGGGCGGGAACGTGCTCAAGGTCCGCTCCGGCGCGACGTTCGAGTCCCTGCGTGGCGGGGCGGTCTACCTCCATAGCGACATGACGGCCATCAAGGAGACGGCCGGTACCATCGGCTCGCGCATCGACATCGAGGGCGGGACGTTACACTATCTCAACCGTCTCGACATTGGCACTACCGGCGTAGACGATGTCTATGGCCACGAAGTATTCGTCGGCGCGGGCGGACTGCTCAGCGAAAAGCCGATATGCTTCCGTGGCAACGGGGATAGGCTTGTCGTTTCCAACGGAACGGTGTCGGTTACGGGACTTCAATTGCGCTTCACCGAAAACGGGAAGGATTCGGGGACGAACGGTACCGTGCGCATCGAGGGCAAGGACGCTTCCGTTGGTGTAAGCAGTATTACGATCGACAAGTGTTCTCCCACTTTCGAATTCGCGATTCCAGAGGATGGCTGGACGGAGGCGCCGTTCAGGTGTTCCGATTACTTTACGATTCCCGAAGGCTTTTCGCTCAAACTCGACGAGAAGGCGCTCAAGGCGTATCGCAAGGCCCATCCTAGCGGCGGCACTGTGCCGCTCATGCGTGCCTATTCCTCTTACTGGAAGACGATCACAGTGTCGGATGAGGTGCTGGCGTCGCTCAACGCCGGGCTCCCAGACGGCTGCGAGATCGTCGTTTCGCCGGAAAATCCGCTTTCCGTCAAGATCAAGTCAAGTTTGGGGATGAGGATCATCCTGCGTTGACGGAACGTTGCGGCCGTCCGCTCTCCATAGCCTCCTTTTCCGGACGTTCCAGACGGTCGATTGCATTTGAGTGTTGTATGCGGGGGGAAGAAAATGGTATAATATACGCCGTTTTCGGAGAGGAATGAAATGGACGAAAGTGAACAAGGTGCGCAGACGCACCCTGAGATAGAGGCGGACTCCTGCAAGGGGTGCGGACGCTGCGTGGCGGCCTGCCCTCGCAAGTGCCTGGCGCTCAAGGCCACGTTCAACAAGATGGGCGTGAAGCCCGTCGAGTACAAGGGCGAGGGATGCATAGGCTGCGCGATGTGCTTCTACAACTGCCCGGAGCCTTATGCGATCAAGGTGGTGAAGGCATGACGAAATTTGTCAAGAGCAACGAGGCCGTGGTGATAGGCGCGCTCTATGCGGGGTGCGATCTGTACTTCGGCTATCCGATAACGCCGGCGAGCGAGATAGCGCACGGCGCGGCGAAGTGGTTCCCGATGCTGGGCAGGACGTTCGTCCAGGCGGAGTGCGAGACGGCGTCGGTGAACATGATGTTCGGCGCGGCCGCGGCGGGCAAGCAGTGCATGACGGCCACCTCCGGCCCGGGATTCTCCCTCATGCAGGAGGGGCTCTCCTATCTGGCGGGCGCGGAGCTGCCCGCGGTTATTGTGGACATCAACCGCGCCGGCCCCGGCCTCGGCAACGTCTACCCCGAGCAGAGCGACTACACGCCGGCCGTGAAGGGCGGCGGGCACGGCAACTACCAGACCTTCACGCTCGCCCCCGCGAGCGCGCAGGAGATGTGCGACTTCACGATCAAGGCGTTCCAGATGGCGGCGAAGTGGCGTACGCCCGCCATCGTCTTCGCCGACGGTCTGCAGGGTCAGATGATGGAGACGGTCAAGCTTCCGGACGCCGAGATGCCGCGCCCAGACTTCTCGTCGTGGGCCGCGCAGGGCGAGCCCAAGACGCGCCGGAACCTCATCAAGTCGATATTCCTCGACGCCGCCGCGCAGGAGGTGTTCAACGAGCATCTCCAGCGCAAGTACGACGACATGGCTGCCGACGCCGCGGCCGAGACGTACCTCGCCGACGATGCAGATCTCCTGATCGTCGCCTTCGGCATCGCGAGCCGCATCGCCCGCACAACCGCCGAGACACTGCGCCGCAAGGGTCTGAAGGCCGGGGTTTTCCGCCCGATCACCCTCAATCCCTTCCCGCGCGAGCAGCTCTCCGCCGCCGCGAAGGGACGCAAGATAATGACGATCGAGCTGGACGCCGGGCAGTTCGCGGACGACGTGCGCCTAAACCTCGCCAAGGCGGGACTCGGCGCGGAGGCCGCATCCGTGATGATGATCCACCGCATGGGCGGTCAGGTCGTGACCGTGGACGACGCCGTGAAGGCCGCGAAGATGATCTTGGGGAAATAGGGAGTCCTGGCACAATGGCTACGCAGAGGCACGGAATGGTTGCTAAGTACGCGGGGCTTGCGCCGAAGTCATCAGGATGCGTTGCGGTAGAATCAGGACAACGTCTTGATCTTGCCGAGCAAGCCGGAGTGGGGGAGGAGCCTGTATGAAGATCGACAGTTCCATACTCTACGCGGCGTGCCCGTGCGGGAGCGGGAAGAAGTTCAAGTTCTGCTGCTTCGAGAAAGTGAGGAACGACCTGTACGATGGCATCGGACCGGACGGTGTCGCAGCTAAAGTCAAAGACCGGTTTGCGCCGTTCACCGACGATCCTGGCGTCGATCCTGTTGCTGACCGTGCCGCAATTGACGCGGCTTGCCGCGGGAAGAGGGCCTTGATGAGCGGCGAGTTTGCGGACTCCGCATGGCACTTCCGCGAAGCCCGCACCGCATGCCCGAACATGATTTCCGCATGGGATTCCGAGGTGACAGGACTATGGGGCATCGGTGAATATGAAATGGCGCTGGAGACGGCCCGTGCATCTCTTGCCTCGCCAAACGGCGGTAGCGTGTTCGGTCTTGCACAAATGGCTGAGATTGAGTACTTCCTTGGTGACGATGCGGCATACGAAAAGCACGTCGAGGAGGCGGTCGGGAAAGGACGCCCGACTTCAGTGCATGCGGCGGTGAAGGTGTGCCAAGCGCTTGCTCTTTCCAGACGTCACAAGGACATATTCGATTACGCCTTGAGGTATGGTGCGAAGAACTCGACCGATCTGTCTTTCTACGCGGCGACGGCGGCAGCGAATCTGGGCAAGAGGCAGGAGGCGCAACACTTCATTGACGCCTTGTCTGATGATGGTAGGGAAAATGTCCTGGTCGAAAGTCTTGCCTTGGCATTGGACGATACGGAGGATGGGGTGCCGGAATCCACCTGCCCGTTTGGCGATTGGCAGTACTTTACGCTGGAGGACTATCCAGCGCAGGATCTAGTCGGCAAGGCAATCGCCGAAAGACTTCCCGAGCATCGCAACGTCATCTGCGACGTGGCCGAGATACTTCTGGGCGAACACAGCATAGACAAGGCAGCTGCGCTGGAGGCCCTTGCCGCGTATTACGGCGGCAGAGTGTCGGAACTGCGACGATTCCTTGCCGAAACGGAAGAATTTGACGACATCTTCGCGGACGAATACGAACGATTCCCGACATCAGGTAACGAGATTGCGATGCAGAGGACGCTGCTTGACTTCGGGTTCGGCCCAGTCGTGCTTAACGGATGGGCTCCCAACGAAGGTTCGGTCCAAGATATTACCGAGGCTGAAGCGTTTGACAAGGCCGTAAGGGAATTGGCGTCCGCAGACCTGAATCCGGGTACGCCTCGTTGGGATGAAATCCGTGAGTTCTTACATTCACTCTACGAGAAATATCCCGATCGCCCAGCGTGTGGGACGAACTACGCGAATATGCTCAGGGAAGAGGGAAAATACGATGAAGCCTATGCCGTGCTGAACCAGATGAGAAAGGTGAATCCTCTAAGTGTCTATGTTACGGCGACCGCGCTCAGGTTTGCAACATGCGATGATGACGAACAGAAGGCGGCTAAGATCATCCGTTCGTTCAGACTGCCTGGCCGACTTCATCCGACAACTTATGAATACTGGCTCAATGCCAAGAAAGACTATTACGAGTATGTTCGCGATGATGTAAGCGTTGAGAACATTGAGAGGGAGCTGGATTGCGTCAAGCAGTACAGCAGAAACCAGAAGTCAATTGTATTTTGACAAAGGGCTATTATGAAAGTAGTTGAGCAAAAAGGGATGTACCAGAAGTTCCCGCGCAGCGGGAAGGACACGCGCGTGACGCACTACTGCGCCGGCTGCGGACACGGGATCGTGAACAAACTCGTCGCCGAGTGCTGCGCCGAGATGGGCCTGCAGGACAACACGATATTCGTCGATCCCGTGGGATGCGGCGTGTTCACGTATTACTATTGGGACGCATCGCACATCTCGGCGGCGCACGGCCGCGCATCGGCCGCCGCCACCGGCGCCTGCCGCGCACGTCCCGACGCCGTCACCATCGCCTACCAGGGAGACGGAGACCTTGGCGCAATCGGCTTCAACAACGCCTTCCAGGCCGCATCGCGCGGCGAAAAGTTCGGTTGCATCTTCATCAACAACTCCCTCTACGGCATGACCGGCGGGCAGATGGCCCCCACCACCCTCGAAGGCGAGAAGACCACGACTTCGCCGTTCGGGCGCGATCCGGAGACGACGGGACATCCGCTCCACGTGTGCGAAGTCTTCAACCAACTCCAGGCGCCCGTGTACATTGCCCGCGTTTCGTTGGCCGACACGAAGCGCATCATGCAGTGCAAGGCGGCGATCAAGCGCCTCTTCGAGATCCAACGCGACCACAAGGGCTACGCACTTCTCGAAATACTCGCACCATGCCCCACCAATTTCGGGATGAACCCGCTCAAGGCGGCGGAGTTCTGCATGAACGAGATGGAGGCGGAGTTCCCGCTGGGCGTTTTCAGGGATGCGGAGAAGGGTACTGGGGAACGGGGAATAGAAGACCAGAAACCAGGAACCAGGAACCAGAAACCAGAAACCAGAAACTCTGAAATCCTCCAGGTCTGGCCCGTGCCGCAGTTCGCCTCGTGCGCCGAGCTTTTCGGAACGCCGGACGGAGTGGACGCTCCGCCAGCCGAGGACGATCCGTCTGTGGAGGAGCGCCGCTTCAAGTTCGCGGGCTACGGCGGGCAGGGCATCCTCTCCCTCGGTATCTGCGTGGCGGAGGCGGCGCGCCTCGAGAAGCGCCACACGCTGTGGTTCCCGTCCTACGGGCCGGAGCAGCGCGGCGGCAGCGCGTCGTGCTCCGTGGTGGTGAGCGGCACGCCGATAGGCTCGCCCACCGTCGAGCACCCCGACGTCCTCGTGTGCATGAACCAGCCGTCCTACGAGAGGTTCGTGGACGACGTGAAGCGAGGCGGGCTTGTGATCGTAGATTCGTCCGTGCCGCTGACGCGCCATCCTCCCGAGGGCGTGACGTTGAAGCAGGTGCCGGCGATAGCCATGGCCGAGGAGTTCGGCGTGCCGAAGGCGGCAAACACGATGATGCTCGCGGCGTTGTGCGCGTTCAATGCGACGGGGCTTAAGCACGAGAATCTAGAAGAGGCGCTCTGCGCGTCCTTCAAGAAAAAGCCGCAGCTCATCGAGAAGAACCGCGAGCTTCTCCGCCGCGCAGAGGAGCGCCTTTCCTCCTAGGCCCATGGACGGCATCTCCACGTAAGTGCCGCATGTGTCTTGAACCAGCGTCGTTCGAATTGACGGATCACGCCGGATTTGGGAAAATGTCATTCGCAATCAGAGGAGTGTTATAATGCAGACGAAGATGTCATTGGGATTCATCACGGTGTTCTCGGCACTGTGCTGCGTCTATGTTCAGGCGGCGCTGCCTGCGCGAACGCATGCCTTCAAACGGCCTGCGAAGATGGAGATGCTGCGCCCGGGCGAGGTGAAGCCGCAGGGGTGGCTGCGAGATTGGTGCGTAACCGCGCGCAACGGCTACATCTCACGCATGGACGAGATTGATCAGGCGTTCCCGCGCGCATGGAACCGCGACTTCCATCCGCGCGGCCAGTACCTCACCTGGACTGATCCAAACAAGGGCGCATGGTGTACCGAGGGCGGCGCGTACTGGTTCGAGGGGCTTGTCCGCCTCGCTTGGGAGCTCGACGACGCGGAGTTGAAGGCGTATGCCACGAAGCGTCTAGAACCGCTTCTGGAGAAGATGAACCCCAAGTCCATCGCGTTCGTCTATTGGATGGACCGCGACGATCCTGCGCAGATGGCAGAGATCGAGCGGGCCAGCCACGGCTTCATCGTTGGCGCGAGCGGGCGCACCTCCCGTGCGTTCCTCGCCTACTACGAGGCGACGGGCGACGAGCGCGCAGTGCGCGCGCTCACATGGTGCCTTGACGATCCGCGCTGCTACTTCCTCGGAAATCCGATCACCCTCCCCGCCGCCGCATGCGACACTTGGCGCTACAGCGGCGACGAGAAGTTGGCTAAGGCCATAGACAACTTCTATGCCGTAAAGCCGTATCCCGACAAATGGCCCGCCATGCGGTACGGTCTGCCGGTGCCGTATGACAAGCTGCGCATGCACGCACGGCGCGACGGCGTGAACGACAAGGACTGGGAATGGCGCCTCCAGCACGGCGTTCTATGCTACGAGAGCATGCTTTCGTGGGTGAAGGCATCGCTCTGGACCGGCGACGGAAAGTATCTTGCGAACGTCCGCGAGTGGCTTGGCATGCATGAACGCGACTGCCTCCAGCCTCACGGCGTGATCGTGGCGGACGAACAGTTTGGATGGGCCGGTCCAAACCGCGGCACCGAGACGTGTACCGTGGCGGGCGACATCCTGTTGTATGCCACTCTCGCCGGCGTGACTGGCGAGGGGAGGTTTGCCGACCATGTCGAGCGGAGCTTCTTCAATGCCGGCGCCGCGTGTGTCTCGCGCGACTTCATGCACCATGCGTACTTTCAGGCGCCCAACCGCACCAAGGGCGTGGGGGATTTCCATGCGGGGCCTCGTGGCAATGGCGGACTGTTCAAGCGGAAGCACTGGCCGCTCTGCTGCACCGCCGCGCTTACGCGCATCCTGCCGGGCTATGTGCAGTGGATGTGGATGAAGCCCTCCTCCGCCAAGGCTGCGGTGGACGGCCTCGCCGCGACACTCTATGCGCCCAACACGCTCGAGACGGAGCTGGACGGCACAGCAGTGCGCATCGACACTAATACAGACTATCCGTTCAATGAGACGATGGAGATGAAGCTCACGACGGCGAAGCCAATGAAGTTTCCGCTTCGTTTGCGTGTGCCAGCGTGGTGCGCCAACCCCAAGTTCGCCGTGAACGGAGAGGCGGCGTCGCCGTCGGTCGGATCCGACGGATACGCCGTGATCGACCGCGAATGGAAGACCGGCGATGTAGTGTCGATCGCGCTGCCGATGTCGCCGAAGGCGGAGACTATGCGCGACAGGAACGAAGGTGGCAGGGAATACTGCTCGCTCTCCTACGGGCCTCTCCTTTTCGCATACGGGCTTCCAGAGAAGGACGAGAACACGCCCGTGCCCGGCGCGCGCACAGACTGGAAGCTCGACGCGTCGAGCGCCGCCGCGACCGCGAAGGTGGTGCGCAATCCCATGCCCGCGAAGTGGGACTGGCCGCTGGCGTCGCCGCTGCGCATTGAAACAAAGGCGGCGGACGGCTCCAGCCTCGAGCTCGTCCCTTACGGCTGCGCCAAGCTGCGCATCTCAATGTTCCCCACTTCACTTGTTCCATGAAGGAGATGTAATGGTAAGAGCAGCAGTTTTGATCTTCATGTGCTTGGCCGGTGTGTTGACAGCCTCCGGTTTGCCGAAGGTGCGTGGGAATGTCGTCCTTTCGGACAGGAACAGCGCAACCTTCTTCGAATTGCAGCGGGATGGACAAGTGCTGCTTCACGATCATTACTTGAGGGAGCTTGACGGCGCTACGAATTTCGAGCATCGGCTGGTGTCCGTCAATGCGAAGGACAGGACCTGGAGCTGGAGAGAAGGGTATTTGCCGATACTTGAGATAGGGGGCGACGTCGAACTGTTCGCCAAGGGCGACGGCCTTTTCATCCGCAGTGGAGACAAGTTCACCGTATGGCCGGAGGGGAGGAATGTGGACAAGGCCACGTTCCTGTCGGCGCGCGAATCGATCGTGGAATACTGGAGGAAATGGTTCGCCGCAGGTCTGCAGCTTCCGTATGTTGACAAGAGGACTGAGAATGCATGCAAGGCATCACTTGTGCAGGCACTTTGCATGTTCGCCGGTCGGCATCCGGTATATGGCGCCGGCAATTATCGCACGTTCATACACGATTCCTTCCCTCCGGCGACGCTGGCGATGTGCGAGACGTTGATTCAGTTCGGACATCCGGAGGAGGCCGCCGACGTCCTGGTATATTATCTTGACAGGTTCTTACTGGCAGATGGCGAGATCGACTACTACGGACCCTCCCTGGCGGAATATGGGGGTTTCATGTGGGTCTCTTCGATGGTGATGGACGCGGTGCCGGCGCGCGCGGCTGAGGTTGCCGGCAAGATGCGTCCGCTTGTGAAAGCCGTTCTGCGCCGGTTCAACTATCAGGGGCCGGGAGGGCGAATAGGTCCGCACAAGCTCCTTTCTGGTTCCCCCGAGGCAGACATGAAGGATGCGAAGGACGAGTACTACCACAACAACTGCCAGGTACTTCTGGGGTTGAAGATGATAGCGACGCGCTACCATGACGTTGGAGACGTCTTTTTTGCTGCCGACGTCAGGAAGTATGCACGGATGCTGGAACGGATGATAGATTCTGCCTATTCGGCCAAGCGTGCCGCGCTTGGCGGCGTTCCGTACTCCGAAGGGCAGACGATGCTTTATGACGACATTCAGTCTGAGATGAATTCTACATACGCCAACTACCGCTACTATCCCGAACTACTGGAGTCGGGATGGCTTTCGGCTGAAGACGCCGAATGGGTGGTGAAATACCGTGAGGCCCATAACGGCGACTATCACGGCATGACGCTCTTCTCGCCGCCTGGATGGGGTCCCCGGACGGACAACTGGCCGATAGCATCGTATGCACGCGGGCTGCTTGAATACGGCATGCGCGACCGCTTTGAGAAGGTTCTTCGCGGCATGTTGGACGATTATCTCTCAGATGACACCTTCACTGCCTATGAGCAGGTATACACCAAGGGTGATCCCCGCAGGCCAGCCGCTCCGGCGTGTGTTCCGGCTCAGCTCGCGTTTCCACGCATGCTAGCCTGGTCGTTCAAGTACACGCCATGGAAGACGTCGGTTCGGCTGGTCACGAACATGGCGGGGCGTGCGGTTGCGCCGCAGATCGCGGGCGTGACGGACAAGGATCCAATCTCGTATCGGACGGGCGAGATCATGGTGTTCACGCTCACGGCGCTGGGCGGGAGCAGAGTGCGCTGGGTACGGACGGGGGACGACGGCAGGGAGGAGAAGGGCGAGGCCAAGACCGACGCGCCGATCGTCGTGGAGACTTCGCTCGACAGGCCTGGTTTCGTGCGTCTCGTCGCGGAGCTAGTGGATGCCTCGGGCAGGAGACTGGCGCGGTTCGACGGTGGCGCGGGGGCGGATGTGGACAAGATAAGGCCCGACAACCCGGAGCCGGAGGACTTTGACGCTTTCTGGGCGCGCCACAGGGCAACGCTGGCGAAGGTGCCGATGGACGGCGCGGAATGCCGAGAAGTGGCGAGCGGGCGTGAAGATGTGAAGCTCTACGAGGTGTCGGTCCCATGCGTCGGACCGCGTCCGGCTACGGGGTTCCTCTCTGTTCCCGCGAAACCAGGAAAGTATCCGGCGCTGATCCGTTTCCACGGCTACAATGCGAGCTGGGGAACTGGGGCGCGGACGACTCCGAAGTCGAAGAGTCTTCGGTCGGACAAGATAGTCCTTTCCCTCTCGGCCCACGGCTATGAATTCAACCGCGAGGAGTCATATTACAAGAAACTTAGAAAGTCCTGCGGTTCGAACGGATACGACTATGCATTCGATCCTGTGCAGAACTCCGATCCCGAACAGGCGTATTTCTGCGGAATGACGTACCGAGTGATGCGCGGGCTGGAGTATCTCAAGAGCCGTCCGGAGTGGGATGGAAAGAACCTGGCGGCGGAGGGAGGCAGCCAGGGAGGTCTGCAGTCCATATGGGCGGCGGCTCTCGACCACGACGTCACGGAGTGCCGTCCGTTCATACCGTGGTGCTGCAACATCGGCGGCCCGGCGGCGGGGCGCGCGCGGGGCAACTGGCACATCCCATGGGTGCCGGCGCTGGGATACTACGACGCGGCGAACATGGCGCGGAGGATTCCCGCCACATGCCGCACCACGGTCACTTGGGCGGGGCTTGGCGACTACACGTGTCCACCATCGGGGGTGGCGGCGTTCTACAACAATCTCTCCTGCCCCAAGAAGATCACATGGGTACAGGGCGCCACGCACTCATTCTACCCGTCGGGCGCCAAGACGTTCTCGCTCTCAGCCGATGCCTCGCGCTAGTCTGGCAGACGGCGCGCCGGGAATATGGTATAATATGCACGCCATGGAAATGAAAGTATTCAATTCGCTCACAAGATCCGTCGAGCCGCTGACGCCGCTGGAAGGGGACACGATCCGCCTCTACACGTGCGGACCGACGGTCTACAATTTCGCGCACATCGGCAACTTCCGCGCCTACACGTTCGAGGACATCCTGCGCCGCGTGATCCAGTTCAACGGCATGAAGATCAAGCAGGTGATGAACCTCACCGACGTGGACGACAAGACGATCCGGGGCGCAAACGCCGCCGAAGTGCCGCTTACGCAGTACACTCGCACATACAAGGACGCCTTCTTCGACGACTTGAAGAAGCTGAACATCCAGCCTGCGGAAGTCTATCCCGCCGCCACGGACCACATCCCGGAGATGATATCTCTCGTGGGCAAGCTGGTGGAGAAGGGAGTGGCCTACAAGAGCGACGACGGCAGCGTCTATTTCGCCGTGACGAAGTTCCCGGGCTACGGCAAGCTCGCCCACATCGACTTTGACCACCAGCGTACAGGCGCGAGATGCGCGGCCGACGAATACGACAAGGAGAACGTCGGCGACTTCGCCCTCTGGAAGGCCTGGGAGGAGAGCGACGGGCCGGTCGGCTGGGACTCTCCGTGGGGCCGCGGACGCCCCGGCTGGCACATCGAATGCTCCGCCATGTCCATGAAGTACCTCGGCGAGACGTTCGACCTCCACACCGGCGGAATCGACAATCTCTTCCCGCACCACGAAAACGAGATCGCGCAGGCCGAGGCCGCCACAGGCAAGCCGTTCGTCAAGACGTGGATGCACTGCGCGCATCTGCGCGTGAACGGCGAAAAGATGTCGAAGAGTCTAGGAAACTTCTTCACGCTCCGCGACCTTCTGGAGAAGGGATGGAAGGGGCGCGAGATCCGCTATGTGCTCATCAACGCCCACTACAGGCAGGGGCTCAATTTCGCGTTCAGCGCGCTGGAGGACGCCCGGAGATCCCTCGAGCGCATCGACCGCTGCGTGGACGCGCTGGAGGCCGCCGCAGGGAACGCCACGGGCGCAGCCCCCGAATGGGCGGCGAAATGCCTCGAGGACTTCACGGCCGCCGTCAACGACGACCTCAACGTCCCGCGCGCCTTCGCGGCGCTGTTCGAACTGGTGCGCCGCACGAATGCCGCCCTTGCGGCGTCCGAGCAGTTCTCCGCGGCGGACGTCCTCGCCGTCTTCCGCAGGATGGACGAGGTCCTCGGCGTTGTCTTCTTCGAAAAGGCGGCAAAGGCCGAGATCCCGCCGGAGATACAGGCGATGCTGGATGAACGCGCGGCCGCGCGCCAGGCCAAGAACTGGGCTGAAAGCGACAGACTGCGCGACGCAATCGCCGCCGCAGGGTGGGCGGTGAAGGATTCAAAGACAGGCCAAAGCGTCACGAAGCTCTGATGCACAGTGTGCCATATTGTGACACGGCACAGGCTTTTGACACACACAAAAAGCATTTTGCGCATAATAGGCTGCAAGCATGCGAAAAATTTCCGTTTTGAGCTTGGCATGTCTTTTGCATGAGTGATAATCAGACTTGGCGGGTGTCCGCCGTAGGATTTCTTAAACAAGGAGAAACAAAAAAATGAACATACGTCCGTTGGGTGACCGGGTTCTCGTAGAACCGGTCGAAGAGAAGGAACAGATGGTCGGTGGCATCTACATCCCCGACTCCGCCAAGGAAAAGCCAATCAAGGGCAAGGTTCTTGCCGTTGGCAAGAAGTTCGACAAGGAGCACAAGGAGATCGCCTTCGACGTGAAGGTGGGCGACGAGGTGCTTCTGCCGAAGTACGGCGGCACGGAGGTGAAGCTGGGCGACAAGAAGCTCCAGCTCGTCCGCGAAGAGGACCTTCTTGGAGTTCTGGTAAAGTAATAAACAGAGGAAAAAACAATGGCAAAGCAGATCAAGTTCGACGCGGAGGCGCGTCAGAAAATCCTGGCCGGCGTCGAGAAGCTCTCGGCGGCGGTAACGAGCACGCTGGGTCCTTCCGGCCGCAATGTGATACTCGACAAGAAGTTCGGTTCGCCGCAGATCACCAAGGACGGCGTGACGGTGGCCAAGGAGATCGAGCTCCCCGATCCGTTCGAGAACATGGGCGCGCAGATGGTGAAGGAAGTCGCGCAGAAGACCAACGACGTCGCGGGCGACGGCACCACCACGGCGACGCTCCTCGCGGAGTCCGTCTATCGTGAAGGCCTCAAGAACATCACGGCCGGCGCGAACGCCATGGCCCTCAAGCGCGGCATCGACGCGGCGACCGGCGCCGTCGTCGACGCGATCGCCAAGCTCTCCAAGAAGGTCAAGAGCCCAGAGGAGATCGCCCAGGTGGCAACGCTTTCGGCCAACGGCGAGGAGGAGATCGGCAACATCATCTCCGAGGCGATGGACAAGGTCGGCCAGAACGGCACGATCACCGTTGAAGAGGCCAAGACCCTTGAGACCACGCTCGACGTCGTGGAGGGCATGCAGTTCGACAAGGGCTATCTCTCGCCCTACTTCGTGACTGATCCCGAGGAGATGGAGTGTGTCCTCGAGAACCCCTACATCCTGCTCTTCGAGAAGAAGATCTCGAACCTCCAGGACCTGCTGCCGCTGCTGCAGAACGTCGCCACGGCCCACAAGCCGCTGATGATCATCGCAGAGGACGTCGAGGGCGAGGCTCTCGCCACGCTCGTCGTGAACAAGATCCGCGGCTCCTTCCAGGTGTGCGCCGTCAAGGCCCCCGGCTTCGGCGACCGCCGCAAGGCGATCCTCGAGGACATCGCCACCCTCACCGGCGGCAAGCTCATCTCCGAGGACCTCGGCATCAAGCTCGAGAGCGTCACGCTCGACATGCTCGGCAAGGCCAAGAAGGTCACGGTCGACAAGGACAACACCACGATCGTCAAGGGCCAGGGCAAGAGCGCCGACATCTCCGCGCGCGTCGCCCTCATCAAGAAGCAGATCGAGGAGACCACCTCCGACTACGACCGCGAGAAGCTCCAGGAGCGTCTCGCCAAGCTCGCCGGCGGCGTTGCCATCATCAAGGTCGGCGCGGCCACCGAGGCTGCCATGAAGGAGAAGAAGGACCGCGTTGACGACGCGCTGCACGCAACGCGCGCGGCCGTCGAAGAGGGCATCGTCGCCGGCGGCGGCGTCGCCTATCTCCGCTGCCAGAAGGCCATCGAAGCCCTCAAGCTCGACGGCGACGAGGCCGTCGGCGCGGCGATCATCTCCCGCGCGATCGAGGCTCCTCTCCGCAAGCTCGTCGAGAACGCCGGCCAGGAGGCCGCGCTCGTGGTGGCCAACGTCAAGAAGGCCGCAGGCGCGAACGGCTACAATGTGCGCACTGGCGAATACGGCGACCTGCTCAAGTGCGGCGTCGTCGACCCCGCCAAGGTCGTGCGCACGGCGCTCCAGAACGCCGCGTCCATCGCGAGCCTGCTCCTCACCACCGACTGCATGGTCACGGACATTCCCGAGAAGAAGGAGTGCAACTGCGGCCAGGGCGGCCAGGGCGGCATGGACGGCATGATGTGATGCCGTGCGGTCTGCGGATCGCATGCAGCGAAATCGGCGCGGAGGAGACTCCGCGCCGATTTGTTTTGCTGATTTCTCCGCGCGTCACGACAGAATATGATATAATCACGCCATGAAAAACTTCAAATCAGCAATTGTGGTAGGCGCTCTGCTCGCGGTCGTTGGCGCGGCGGCGGATGACTGGAGATTTTACTCAGCGAAACTTTCGCCCGATCCGGCCGAAGGCCGTGCGCTTGAGGCCAACGTCCATGAAATCTCCCTGCCGTCCAAGCGTTCATGCGGTTGGTGGGAGACCGACGGCGTGGTGAAGCCGGGCGGCGGGGCGCGCTTCCGCGCCACGGCGGAGATATCCCTTGACGCCGCAGAGAAGGGGCTTTGGAACGACTGCATGATGTTCGTGACCTGGTACGACCCCAAGAAGGGAAACAAGAAAGGTGTCTCCTTCCTCCAGCGCGACTTCGTTGACTACACCGACGTGAAGACGCCGGACGGCAAGATCCGCCGCACTTTCGACAAGACCTTTGCCGTGCCCGGAGCGTGCGAGGCCGTGCGCGTGGAGTTCATCGCAAAGTGGCACAAGATGACGGCGACTGTATCGGAATACTCTCTGGAACTGGTTCCGCGGCCCAAGCCGCGCATTGCGCGATGCGTTGTAGGCAACCCCTACGAGAAGCGCCCCGACTGGTCCGACCCCGAGCGCGCCGTCGCCTCGCGCCTTGCGCAGATCGAGGCGACGCTCACGAACATCTTCGCGCACGTCGAACATCCTGACATCATCCTCTTCGCCGAGACCTTCACCGACACCGGCACGCCATGCCCCGAGAAGACGGGCGAGCGCATCCCCGGCGGGCCGTCCTTCGCCCTGGCGAGCCGATACGCGCGCCAGTACAAGACGTACATCGCCCTGTGCATCCGCGAGCGCACCGACGCCGGCACCTTCCACAACTCCACGTTCATCGTGGACCGCTCCGGCGGACTTGTGGGCGTGTACCGCAAGACCACCCTCACGAGCGGCGAATACATGGACGGACTTCTGCCGGCCGACGACTTCGGCGTGTTCGACCTCGACTTCGGACGCGTCGGCTGCCTCACCTGCTGGGACAACTGGTTCTCCGAGACGGCCAAGTTCCTACGCCGCAAGGGCGCCGAGCTACTGCTCTTCCCGCTAGCGGGGTGCGCATGGGACCATGTGGACATCACGTTCCCCGCGCGCGCCATCGACACAGGCCTCCCGATCCTCGTCGCGATGCGCCAGAGGCATCTCCCCAACGGCATCATCGACCGCGACGGCACATGGCGCGTCAAGACCTTCGAGGAGAACGGATTCGCATGGGCCGACATCGACCTAGACGCGCGCCCCCGCACATTCTGGCTTTCCGTCGGTCCCGGCATGGGAGACGCCCACAGCCTCTACGTCGACGAAAGCCGCCCGGAGCTCTACATCAAGCAGGAGTATAAATGAAGCATCCCGCCGTCTCATTGGCCGCCGTCTCGCTAGTGGCGGCGGTTTTGCACGCAGCAGCGCCGCAGGGGCCAGTGTCTTTCTCCCTCAAGATTAGCCAGTCCTTCGACAAGCCCATGAGGACTCTCCTCGCCGCCGAGATGAAGTCCTTCCGAGAAGAGCCAGGCCGGCTGGTCTGGAGCGGACACCCTCTACTCGGCGACTCCTTCACAGTCACCGCCACGCGGAAGGCCGTTGCGGATGGTGACGAGTGGAGCCTCTCCTACGAGGGAAACGAAACCGACTGGTTCGTGGAGGAGGTGTCCTTCCCCGAATGGACTGTGCCAAGAACGGACCGCACCAAGCTGCTCATGCCCCGCCAGTGCGGCATGCTCATCCTTCCCGACTGGAACAAGGCGCCGGCGGGGAAGATCCTGGAGCAGCGCGGACCTTGCTTCGGCGCGCCCAAGCTCGTCGCCGCCATCGGTGAGGACGGCGACTCATTCTACCTTGATCAGCGCGGCGACGCCCGCCTCTACGCCACCCGCTTCGAGGCGGTCCAAGGCTCAGAGAAGGACACATGCGCCCTCAAGGCCGTCTCTATCCTTCCCGTGACTCCGCAGACTCGCCGCGCCTATGCGCTTCCCTATCCCGCGGTGACTGCCCGTTACCGCGGCGGTTGGTTCGAGGCCGCCGCCATCTACCGCGAATGGGTGCGCAAGGAGGACTGGTACAAAAAGGCCGCGGCACGCGATTTCTCGAAGCTGAGGGATGTCGCGATGTGGATGTGGAACCGCGGCCGCAGCGAGGTGACGGTGCCGCCGGCAGTGAAGTTCATGAAGGACACGGGGCTCAAGGTCGCGCTCGACTGGTACTGGTGGCACGCCGTCCCCTACGATACCTATTACCCCAAGTTCTGGCCGCCGCGCGAACCGATATCGTCGTTCAAGGCTGGCATAGAGGCGATCCACGCCGCCGGTGGCTATGTTCAGCCCTACACGAATGGAATGCTATGGGATTGTGATGACGCGCAGTGGGCCGAGGGCGGTGACGACAGTACGATCGTTCTGAGGGATGGCAAGGTCAAATGCACCATGTTCAACCCCTACACTCGCCAGCGTCAGGCCTGGATGTGCGGAGAGGCGCCGGTGTTCCAGGAGCGCGTGCGCCTGGTCGAGCGCACGATCCGCTCCGCCGGCATGGACGGCGTGTATATGGACATGATCGGGCACGCCGCGCATGGATGCTGCTACAATCGGCGCCATCGTCATCCCATGGGCGGCGGCAGGCACATGACCGACAACTACCGCGCCTACGTAGAGAAGGTGCGCGCCGACAACCCCGGCTTCTACCTCTCCACCGAGGAGCAGGGCGAGGCCTACCTCGACCTCTTCGAATCCTTCATCTTCGTCTACCCCAGCGCCGAGCGGTTCGGCGCGGCGTTGCTGCCCCAGCGCGAGATGGTGCCGGCGTTCCAGGCCGTATACCACGGAGCGGTGGTGGTGTTCGGGTCTTATGCGACGATCGACGACCGTCCGCCGTGGGACGAGCGCTGGGGCGAGAACCCGTTCGGAGTGGAGACGGAAGAGCTGGAGAAGAAGTATCCGGACCAGTTCGCCGTTGAGTTCGCGCGGGGTGTCGTGTGGGGACAGCAGCCGACTGTGCACAAGTTCCTGATGGAGCATGCGACGCAGCCGCGTTTCGCGCAGGATTATGCGTTCATGAAGGACACCGCGCGATTCTACCATGCCAACAGCGACCTGCTCTTCGACGGAGAGATGTGCGCGCCTGGGCGGCTCAAGTGTGGTGTGGAGCGCGTAGTGTTTCTGCAGCGTGGCTCCTACACGAAGCCCGAGAACGTCAAAGAGGCCGTGCAGAAGGCGCTGCCTGCGGTGTTCCACTCCGTATGGCGTTCGAAGAAGGGTAGAACGGCGGCGGTTCTTGTGAACTGGTCGCGCAAAGAGCAGTCCTACACGCTCGACACCCCCGACGTCAAATCCTCCGGCGTCATCCCCGCCCGCAGCTGGCTGCTGGTGGGGAAGACGCCGTAATGACGCACTGCGACAGACGCAGGCGCAACGAGTCTTTGAATCACAATCCTGGATCAACCGCGACGTCTCTGTCGGGAGCCGAAGCCTTCAGCAGCTGAGCTGTCTCGGCGAGGCGGATGAACTCGGCGCGCCAGCCGTCCACGTCTTTTCCCTTCGCCGTCCGCGCGCGTTCGATCACAGCGTCGAACGAAGCAGAGCCTTTGTATGCCGAGTCTTTCATCAGCAACGCGAACTCGGCGACCGCCGATGCGAACCGGAAGGATTCCGTAGGCTGGGAAGGGGTGATGTCCTTCGCCACAATGGGCTGGTCGATCCGCGTGCTGGCGTTCGCGTCGGGAAGTTTGTAGCGGAGCTTGGCGGTCAGCAGCTCGCCGCTTGCAACCGGCACCTGCTTCTGGTACTTGAGCGAGTCGGTTTTTGCCACGACGTTCGTGGCGCCGACGGGCACTATTTCGTAGAACGCCGTCATCGAGTGTCCGCTTCCCATTTCCCCGGCGTCCTTCTTGTCGTCGTTGAAGTCCTTTGCCGCCAGAAGCCTGTTCTCGTAGCCGAGCAGACGATAGGCGGACACCTGCGCCGGATTGAACTCCAGCTGCAGTTTCACGTCCTTCGCCACAGTCATCATAGTGCCGCCGAACTCGTTGATCAGAACCTTCTTCGCCTCTAGGATGCTGTCGAGGAACGCATAGTTTCCGTTACCGGCGTTGGCGAGCTTCTTCATCATCGCGTCCTGGTAATTGCCGCGGCCCACGCCCAGCACGGTGAGAAACACGCCCGTCTCGCGCTTCGCCGCTATGTATCGCTCAAGTTCGGATGGATCGCGTATGCCTACGTTGAAATCGCCGTCCGTGACAAGCACGACGCGGTTGTTCTTCTTGGCTGAGAAGTTCTTCATCGCCTGATTGTAGGCGAGCTGCAGACCTTCGCCGCCCGAGGTGGCGCCGCCGGCCCTCAGTCCGTCGAGGACCTGCAGAATGCGCGCCTTGTCCGCGCCGGAAACGGCTGGCAGTTCCACCTGCACGCCGCTCGCGTAGGATACGATCGCGACCGAATCCTCCGCACGCAGCTGCTTGACGAGAAGACGCAGCGACTGCACGAGCATCGCAAACCCTCCGTTACAGTTCATCGACCCGGACTTGTCGATCAGGAACACGAGATTGCAGGGGGGGATCGACTCCTTCGCCACACGCTTGGCCTGCACTCCCACGCGCAGGAGCTTGTGTTCCATGTTCCACGGGCAGACGCCCAATTCGCACGCCACAGCCACGGGAACTGCTCCGGTGGGGCCGGCATAGTCGTAGGAGAAGTAGTTCACGTACTCCTCGATGCGTACAGAGTCCCTCGGCGGCAGACGGCGCATTTCCACAAGATACCGCCGCATGGTGGTGTAGCTCGCCGTGTCGACGTCGAGTCCGAAGGTTGAAAGTGGATTGCTCGTTGCATCCAGAAACTCGTTCTCCTTGAATGCGGCGAATCGTTCCGTCCCCGCTGCGTCGGCGCGTGGAACCGCTCGCGGCACATGTTCATAGGCGCCGTCTCTGGACGGTTCACTCCTGTATGACCTCGTATTACGGCTACTTCCCATGACAGACTTCATCATCACTGGCGACTGGATGTTCATCGCGGCGTCTGCTTTCAGATCCGTCGTCATTTCGCGCTGGACGTACGACTCCTCTCTCACTGCCGTCATTCTGGATATCAACCTTTCACTCAAAGGCTCTTGCCGTCTCGCAGCTTCCGGAGGCACTTCATAGTTGACGTTCGGAAGGATGACCGACGACGATCTCTCCCGAATGAAGAGGACTGGCAACCCCACTGCGAGCAAAAGCGATGCGGCGAAGGCCAATCCCAGATATCGCCACACACTGCGGCGGCGCGCGGTCGAGGCCGACGCTGTAAGGCGGTAAGTCCGCTCATAGTCGCGGCGGGGATCGTCCGCAGCCTCGATCGGCAGTCCCATGCAGTCCAGTAGATCTGCGGGGATGTCGTCATCGCGCTTTGCGTTGAGCGCCGTCTTCACGTCTGCGAGGTCTTCAGGCGATGACGTGTCGACGATCCAGCTCCGCGAGACTGTCGAGGCGGGAAGGTCGGTGGCGTTCCAGAGCTGGAAGACGCGGGTGCCGATGAGAATCTCGCGGTCGGATGCCGGAACTGTGAATGGCGAGACCGGCACCACGCGCCAGCCTTTGGCCGAGACACCGATCAGCAATACGGAGACCGGAGACGGGTAGTCGGCCAATATGCGCAGCTCTCCGGCGGCGACAGGCTGGTCGAACTTCGCATGTGAAGGCCGGCGCGGCGTGTCGGACTGCATGCGAGCTGGTTCGCATTCGCGCGTCAGAAGCATCTCCCATTCGCGGCGGAATACGGAGAGGAAACGGTCTTTGTCTGTGTTCGTGTTCGTCATGGCGCGCCTCACTTTCCGAATTTCTTGATTGTCTCCGGTCCGAGAACCGATTCGCAGGCGGCGAGCAGCGTCTGCGCGGCAAGACTGTCGTTCAGGTCGATGTCTCTGGCCGAGAAATATGTCGCTATTTTCTTCATGCATGCCTCCTTGAGCACATAGGCCCGCGATTTCCCCACTCCCAGCGCCGCCAGTACCTCTGGCGTCGTGATGGAGATGTCATGGGCCGTCACATGGCACAGGAGCGCAACGTTCTGTTTTTCCACCTTAAGATCATCCGCCACAGTTGAAAACATTTCGTGTGAGATGGCCCACAGGACGGCGCGGTCGAGCGAGGCGCCAGGGCGCCAGGCGGCGGCGCCGACCGTCTCGAGGGAGTCGTCCGCCTCTGCCGCCCGTTCCCACAAGAGGCGCCGCCGTCCGTCGGTGTCCCGCACAGATCTGGGCTTCCATCCCTTGGCAGCTGCGATCCAGTCCCGCACGATGTCGTGGATGCGGCCGTGTCCAGATCCGAACAGCGTGCCACACACGAACTCGTCAAGCGGCCGGTCCTCCAGGTCCATCCGATGCTTGAAGTAGAGTTTTAGTGGCTTGGGCTTCTCGCGCGAGCCGGTGAGCAGGAAATAGCCGTCGAAGTGGAGGACGGGATCCATGCCGTCGACGTCGGCGCGCGAAAATCCAAAACGCGCAAGCTGCGCATACATGGCCGACGCGATCTGCTCGCGCAGAGTGTCGGCGGCGGCGCAACCGTCGACGAAGCAGACTTCAAACCATTCCCGCCAGGCGTCGTCGCCCGCGTATATGTCCTGCCGGCCGGATGCTCCGGCCGTCTTCAATTGTTTCTCGATTGGCTCTGAATCCATGGTTTCCTCCACTGGTACAGGAACTGGTTCCGGTCATTTTCCGCTGTCTTCTTGATTTTTATGCAATCTGAATTGTAGCATGGATTCTGTTTTCGGGCAATCCTAAAACCCACGCGCAGATTATGGTATAATATCCGCCATGGGAAAGGAGCGTGAAAGCGAGAAGCAAGGGGCGGCCGAGCTGAGGGCGGTCCGCCGCGTGACGCTGGGCGGCATGGCGGTAAACGTCGCGCTGTCTGCGCTTAAGGCCGCGTCAGGATGGCTGGCGGGGTCGCAGGCGCTGCTGGCGGACGCTGTGCATTCCGTGTCCGACCTCGTGACCGACTTCGCGGTTCTGCTTGGCGTCCGCTACTGGACGGCTCCCGCCGACGAGGAGCATCCATACGGACACGGCAAGATACAGGCCGTGGTCGCGGCGATGATAGGTCTTGCTCTTGCGGCGGTCGCCGTCGGAATCGGAAGGTCGGCGACAGTTCGTATGATTGCCGCCGCAGACGGGGCTGAGACGTCCGCGCCCGCGGCTTTCGCGTTTTGGATCGCCGTGGTCTCTCTCGCCGCCAAAGAGGCGGTCTACCGCTGGACCATCGCCGTGGCGGAAAGATTTCGATCCTCCGCCCTCAAGGCCAACGCCTGGCACCACCGCAGCGACGCTGTGAGCTCGATTCCGGTGGCTCTCGCCCTGGCGATTTCGCACTTTGCTCCATCCTTTGCGTGGGTGGATTCCCTCGGCGCTCTCGTCGTGGCTGTATTCATTCTGAAGGCGGCCTGGGACGTTGTGAAGCCGGCGGTGGAGGAGCTGACGGACGCGGAGATGCCCGGAAAATCGGCCGAGGTCGCGCAGATCGCGCTCGGCGTGAAGGGGGTAGACGGCTGCCATCGGGTCCGGACCCGCCGATACGGGGGCGTTTTCCAGGCAGATCTGCACATCCAGGTCTCGCAGACGCTGTCCGTGGGCGAGGGCCACGCCATCGGGCACGCCGTGCGTGACGCGATCCGCTCGGCCGGTATAGGCGTTGTGGACGCGGTGGTGCATGTCGAGCCGACGGACGCTTTTTCTTCCCCCACAAAGGGCGGTTTTTTGGTATAATTATCCCGATGTACAAAACCCTTATAATGTCTATCGCCCTGGCGGCTTTGCCGGTGTGCGCTTTTTCAAGCGCACAATGGCTTGCGGAGCGAAACGACGACGGCGACATGTTGCGTCTGAGAAAGGCGTACGAGCAGTGCATGGCGCGGCTGGAATCGCCGGCGGAGAACGTCGTGTTCCCGCTAGAGACGCTTCCAGACGGCACCGTCAAAAGCAGGCTTAGGGCGCGCCGTGCGCAGTTGTTCATCGACTCCGGCCTCATTTGGGGCGAGGGAATCCGCGTTGAGCAGTACGGCAAGGACGGCAAGGTGGATTCCTTCCTCGAGGCCGAGAACTGCATCGTGGACCGCAAGACCAAGACCGGATGGGTGGAGGGGGATGCTATGATGAGCTACGGAAAATCCACCGTGAAAGGCAGAGGTGTCCATTTTTCGGTGGACCGCGAGTTCATCAAGATTTTCTCGAAGTCGGAGATCCGAACTACGGGTCTGAAGATCGATCCAGCGAAAACCCTTGACATTGGAACAAGAAAATGACGATTGCAACAGCCCAAAAGATACTTCTGCCGACAATGCTCGCGTGCTTCGCCGCCGCAGGGGCGATAGATCTCAACGATCTTTTGAACCCAGATGCCGCGATTCTCAAGAAACCGGCGCCGGCTGCGAAGTCTGCCGCCGAGCCGGCGCCTGCGCCGGCTGCACGACCAACGCCCGCCGCCGCCCCGGCGCAGCCTGCCCCTGTGAAGACGACGGTGTCGGCGCAGCAACTGCGGCCAGCGGTGAAAGCTGCAAACGAAGAGACTGCGCGCCTCGAAGCTGAACGCAAGGCGCATGAGCGTGAACGCGCCGAACTTGAGGCGAAGCTCAAGGCCGCCGCCGACGCCAAGGCGAAGGCAGAGCAAGAGGCCCGCGCCGCGGAGGCCAAAGCCAAGGCCGCAGCCGAAACAAAGGCCAAGGCAGAGCAAGAGGCGCGTGCCGTGGAGGCCAGGTCGAAGGCGGAGCAGGATGCCCGTGTCGCCGAAGCGAAGGCCAAGGCCGAGCGGGAGGCGCGTGAGCAGCGCGACAAGACTGAGCGCGAGGCGGCGCAGGCCGCTGAGGCCGCGCAGAGGAAGATCGACGCGGAGCGCGAGGCGCGCGCCAAGGCTGAGGCGGCGTCGCGCAAAGCGCGCGGCGATCTGGTCGAGGCGGAGGCCGAGCGCAGTCAGCTCGAAAAGGAGCGCGCCGCGCTGGAGGCCAAGCTCAAGGCCGCGGAGGAGGCCAGGGCAAAGGCGGAGAAGAAGGCTGCGGACGCCGAGGCTGCGAGGAAGAAATCCGAGGAGGAGATCGGAGACGTGGCCAAGAAGGCCATCGCGGAGCGCCAGGCGCGCGAGCAGGCCGAGGCGGCCGCGCGCGCCGCGGAGCAGCGTGCGGACAATGAGCGCCGTGCCGCTGAGAAGGCCGTGGCCGACAAGGCGGCGGTGGAGAAGCGCCTCAACTATATGATGAACCCCGATCCCGACGAGCGCCCAGATCCGCCGAAGAAAGATGCGGCGACGAACGCCCCCGTCGTGCCGGCCGCGCAGCAGCCAAGCGTGGTGGCGAAGGAATCCGCAAAGACGGTTTCAAAACCGAAAGAGGCTGGTGGAAAAGGCAAGGGCAAGGGAGGTGCCAAGGGCGCGGCCGCGCCGAAGAAGGAGCTCACGGGACGCGATGCGGTCATCACTGCCGAACGCACCGACTACGACCGCAAAGAGGGCGTGATTCTCTTCGACCGCAATGTGCACGTGGATGACGAGCAGTACCAGATGCACGCCGACAGGCTCTTCGTGTTCCTCGACGGCACGAACGATCTCAAGCGCCTTGTGGCGATTGGTCATGTCGCCATCACCAATGAGGAGAAGACTGCCTACTGCGCCCGAGCTACCTATTCAAAGCTCACGGGCAAGATTGTGATGTACTCGGACGACGAGATAAAAGCCCGACTTTGCGAAGGCGGCAAAAAGGGCTCCACTGTGGTGGGCGAGCGCATCACATTCTGGGTGAACTCCGAACAGGTGGAGGTGGACAATCCAGTGATCTCCTTGCCCGGTGGCGCCTTGAAGGGCGGTGACGCCAAGGATCTGCTGCAGGGAGGCGGAATCGGCGCGAAGCCGAAGGGCGGCCAGAAGGAAGACCAGAGGGACAGGAAGAAAGACGACGACCAGAAGGGCGGGAAGAAATGACGAACGACCCGGTTCTACAGGCGATGGCCGAGATGGCCGCGGAAAACGAGCTCTCCGCTGAACGTGCTGCAGCGCGCAGGGAGCCGCCTCCGCCGCCGTCCACGCCTCCAGATCTCGTCGCCACCGGCCTCGTGAAACGCTACGGCGACCGCACGGTGGTGAACGGCATGGGCATGGAAGTGCGCTGCGGGGAGATCGTCGGGCTTCTCGGACCGAACGGCGCAGGCAAGACGACGACCTTCTACATGATAGTCGGCCTCGTGAGCCCCAACGAGGGGAAGGTGATGTTCCGCGGCCACGACCTCACGCATCTGCCGGTGTTCATGCGCGCGCGCCGCGGTCTGGGATATCTCGCGCAGGAGGCCAGCATCTTCCGCAAGCTCACGGTGTGGAACAACGTGATGGCGATACTGGAGACGTTGAAGATGTCGAGGAAGGATCGCAAGGCGCGCTGCGAGGAGCTGCTGTCCTCACTGGACCTCATGAAGGTGGCGAAGCAGCCCGCCTACACGCTCTCGGGCGGCGAGCGCCGCAAGCTGGAGATCGCCCGCGCGCTCGTCAGAAAACCGGCGATCCTCATGCTCGACGAGCCGTTCGCGGGGGTGGACCCACTAGCGGTGCACGACATACAGGAGATCGTGCGCATGCTGCGCAACCAGGGGCTGGGGGTGATCATCACCGACCACAACGTGCGGGAGACTCTGAACGTGGTGGACCGGGCCTACATGGTCTATGACGGCAGGCTGCTCTGCCAGGGCACCAGCGACTATCTGGTGAACGACCCCGAGGCGCGGAAGCTCTACCTGGGAGAGGACTTCCGGCTGTGATTTCAGGCAAACAAGAACAACCACAAAACAAGGAGGACAAATCATGTCGATAGAAGTTACGATGCGCCACAGCGATGTGAAGATTGAGGCGTTGAAGGAGTATGCGCAGAAGCGCATGGAGCAGCTGCAGCAGTCGTTCCCGAAGGTCACGAAGATCGAGATCGTGATCGACGTGGACGTCAAGAAGCACATGTACATGGCCGAGGTGAAGGCCAACCGTCTGGGCGAGACGGCAGTGGGGGCGAAGGAGTTCTCCGAGTCCGGCAAGAGCGTGATCGACGCCGCCGCCGCCCGCGCTGAGCGCCAGCTTCTCAAGATGCGCGTCAAGGCTCGGAAGGGGAACGTGCGCGCCGCTCGCGCCGGTTCGCCCCGGAACTAGGCACGCAAGGGGGGAGGATGCCGGAGAACGTCCAGAACGCCGATGACCGCAGAAGCGTCTTCACAGTGCGCGATTTCCTTCGCGCAGGCAAGGAGAGGCTTTGCATCGACGTGGTGGTCGGCGGAGACGGGCTTGGGCACGAGGTGCTCGAGCCCGTCATGAACCGCCCCGGTCTGGCGCTCACCGGCTTCTTCGGCAATTTCGGCTGGAAGCGGATACAGGTGATCGGCAAGGCCGAGCAGGCCTATCTCAACAGCCTTGCCGCCGACGAGCGCCTGGAAAGGTTCAGGGCGCTCTTCGAGAATCGCGCCTACTGCCTCGTCTTCGCGTGCGGGATGCCCGTGCCGGACGGTGTGCGGGAGGCTGCGGAGGCAGTCGGCGTGGCTGTGATGACGACTCCCATGGTCACCCGCGAGTTCTTCCACAGGGGCACGTACGTGCTTGGAGCGCTCGCGGCGCCGAAGGCGAAGATATACGGCACCACAGTGGAGGTGGCGGGGCTGGGCGTGATGCTCGAGGGCGCGCCGGGGCTCGGCAAGAGCGAGACAGCGCTCGGCCTTGTGAAGCACGGAAACGCCCTGGTGGCAGACGATCTCACCTGTCTGAGAAAGGACATGGCGGAGAACGTCCTCTACGCCTCCGCATCCGAGGCTACGCGCAACTACATGGAGATACGCGGCATTGGTTTCATCCACGTGCCGAGTGTCTTCGGCGTCACGGCCGTGCGGGGAGAGAAGCAGCTCGACCTGGTGGTGACGTTCAAGCACATGGAGGACGTGGACGGTGAACTGGACCGCGCCGGAGAGGAGCGCAGGTTCCGGCGTCTTCTTGGCGTGGACGTGCCGCAGATAGTGATACCTGTCTCGGCCGGACGCGACCTCGTCAACCTCGTGGAGACGGCCGCGCAGCAGTTCAAGCTGAGAAACGCAGGCCACGACGCCGGGCTCGAGCTTGATGCGCGCCTCAAGGCGCGCGCGGAAAGATCAACAGAAGGGAAAACAAATGGCAGATCAGAAGCAAACGCGTGAATTCACGCTGCTGAACAAGTACGGCCTGCACGTGAGGCCGGCCGGACTGTTCGCGAAGATATCGTCGCGCTACGACGCGGACGTGACGGTGGAGAAGGACGGCGCCTCTGTGAGCGGCAAGTCCATCATGGCGCTCATGACGCTTGAGGCGGTGTGCGGCACCACGCTCCGGGTCACGGCCGAGGGGCCGCAGGCCGCGGAGGTGCTGGACGAGCTGGAGGCTCTTGTCCAGCGCAAGTTCGACATACCGGACGAGCAGTAGCATCCGCGCATGACCGAATCGGCCGCAAAATCGCCGCAAGCCGCAGAAGAGGCGGGCATGGAGACCCTGTCGGGCCTCGCCGCTTCGCGCGGCCTTGCCATGGGACCCGCGTTCGTGTACAGCGGAGCCCGCGAGCTGGCCGTGCCTGAATACTCCATCAGGCCCGAGTCTGTGGCTGCCGAGCTTGCGCGCTACGACTCCGCCCGCGCCGAGGTCCGCTGCCGTCTCGAGAACCTCGTCTCCGAGCTCGGCTCCCACACCGACGCGGAGAACGCCAAGGTGTTCGCGAACCACCTGATGATCCTCGACGACGTGGCGGTGGTCGGCGCCGTGCAGGATCTCGTGCGCGGCGAACGCGTAAACGTCGAGTCGGCGATGCGCCGCGTGGTGGCTGGATTCAGAAGGACCTTCGAGAGGATGAACGATCCGTACCTGCGCGAGCGGGTGCGCGACATAGACGACGTGGAGCGTCGTGTCCTCGGAGTGCTGCTGGGCGAGAAAGAGTCGCCGCTTGCCAAGTTCGATCGTCCTGTGATACTCGTTGCGGACGACCTGACGCCGTCCGAGACCGCATCGCTCCCTCGTGAGTTCATACTCGGCATCGTAACAAACCGCGGCTCAACCACAAGCCACGTGGCGCTTCTCGCCCGTTCGCTGAGCATCCCCGCCGTGGCGGGTCTGGGAGACGTCGCATCGCGCGTCCGCCAGGGCGACACAATCCTTCTGGACGGCATGCGCGGCGAGGTGACGCTAAGGCCGTCCGCCGCCGCGGCAGACGCCTTTAAGCGCCGCAAGAACGCCGCCGACGCCATTTTCGCCGATCTGGGCTCCGCTCCGCCCGTCGACGCTTCGCGCGGCTCCGTCGAAGTCTCTCTTCTCGCAAACATGCAGCCTGGCGTTCCTTTCGCCGGCCTGGCCGCGTCGGGCGCCGCTGGAATCGGCCTCTACCGCAGCGAGTACCTCTGGATCAAGAACGGATGCGAGCCCACTGAGGACGAGCAGAAGACGGCGTACGTCGAGGCGGTGCGCGCCGCTTCCAGCCTCGGGCCGGATGCGCGCTGCGTGTTCCGCGTGTTCGACCTTGGTGGCGACAAGTTCGCGCAGGACGTCAAGAACGTCGAGTCGAATCCCTTCCTCGGCAACCGTTCGCTGCGCTGGCTCCTTTCCCACAGGCAGGTGTTCCGTTCGCAGCTGCGCGCCATGCTCAAAGCGAGCGCGCAGGGGAAGGCCGCCGTCATGTACCCGATGGTCGCCACGCGCGACGAGCTTCGCGCCGCCAACGCGGTTTTGCGCGAAGCCATGGAGCAGCTGCACATGGCGGGCATCCCGTTCGACTCGGCCATTCCCAAAGGTGCAATGATCGAGGTGCCGTCCGCCGCCATCAACGCCACTGCGCTCGCGCGCGAGGTGGACTTCTTCTCCATCGGTACGAACGACCTCGTGCAGTACACAATGGCGGCGGACCGCGGCAACGGCGCCGTCGCCCATCTCTACCAGCCCACCAACCCCGCGGTGGTGCGCTTGGTGGACCGCACTACGGCCGCCGCGCACGCGGCAGGCATCAAGGTGGCTGTCTGCGGCGAGTCGGCGTCCGACCCCGTGACGGCGCTGCTTTGGACGGCGCTCGGCGTCGACGAGCTCTCCATGAGCCCCGGCTTCATCCCGCCGGTGCGCAGACTGCTTCGCGCTCTCGCGCCGCAGGACGCCTCCGATCTCGCAGAGCAGGTGCGGGCCCGCCTCGACGACTCTTCTGCGCAGGAGGTGCACGATCTCTGCAGATCATTCATCTTGTCGCGGCTTCCCGCAGACGACTCTTTCGCGGAGATCGTCGGGAGCCCGCAGACGCAGACAATCTAACGAAAGCGAAGGCAACATGTCCATCAAAATTCTTGGAACCGGCAGCTATCTGCCACCGAGCGTCGTGACGAACGACGATCTGGCGAAGTCGCTGGACACTTCGGACGAATGGATATTCTCGCACACCGGCATCCATTCGCGCCACGTGGCTGGCGACGCCGACTGCACATCGACAATGGCCACCGCCGCCGCGCGCGAGGCGATGGCCGCCGCAGGTGTGGGTCCAGAGGAGATCGGTCTGATAATAGTCGCCACCTCGTCTCCCGACTACAACACATTCCCCTCGACGGCATGCCTCGTGCAGGCCGCGCTGGAATGCCCCGCCACCGGCGCCTACGACCTCCAGGCCGCCTGCGCCGGCTTCGTGTATGCGCTGGACCAGGCACGTTGCTGGGTGAAGGTGAATCCGTCCAAGAAGGCGCTCGTGATAGGCGCTGAGACTCTTTCGCGCCTTGTGGACTGGCGCGACCGCTCAAGCTGCATCCTCTTCGGCGACGGCGCCGGAGCCGTGGTCATCGGCGAGACGCCCGACGACGGACCCGACGCCCACACGGTCCTCTGGGCCGACGGCAAGGGCGCTGGCTTCATATCGCGCGACGGCGGTGCCCGCCTGCCGCGACAGGCGGGCACAATACCGATTCCGTTCCTTGTGCTTCAGGGGCACGACGTCTTTGCATTCGCGGTGCGCTCCCTCGCAAAGGTGACGAACCAGCTGTGCGACATGCTGGGCACCACTCCCGACAAGCTGGACCGCGTCTTCGCGCACCAGGCCAACGGCCGCATAATCGAAGCCGTGGCCCGCCGCATGAAGCTTCCGCTGGAGAAGTTCTACCTCAACCTCGAAACGACCGGAAACACGTCCGCCGCGTCCATCCCCATCGCGCTCGCGTCCGCAATGCGGAACGGAGAGCTCAAGGACGGAATGAACATTGTCCTCTGCGGCTTCGGCGCAGGCCTCACCTACGCAGGCACCTACATGCGCTGGCCTTTTCTGTGAGACATCTTCAAGTCAACCTCTTAACAAGGAAACGAAAATGAACAACAAAAAAGTCGTCGTAACGGGAATCGGCATGCTCTGCGCCTGCGGCAACGGCCGCGAAGTTGCATGGGAGGCCGTGAAGTCCGGAAAGAGCGGCATCGACCGCATCACGAAGTTCGACCCCTCGCGCTGCACTAGCCAGATCGCAGGCGAGGTCAAGGATTTCGACGCATACGTGGAGGCCAACGCGCTCATCGACCGCAAGGCCGCGCGCCACATGGCGCTCTTCTCCCGCTATGCCGTGGCCGCGGCCGTTGAGGCGTGGCGCGACGCCGGATACTCCGAGGAGAACAAGCCGGACATGGACCGCGTCGGCACGCTCGTCGGCAACGGCGTCGGCGGAATCGACGTGACCGGAGAGAACTTCAAGACGCTCTTCGACCGCGGCCCGGACCGGATTTCCCCGCTCGCCGTTCCCGAGCTCATTTCAAACGAGGCCGCCGGAAACGTCTCCATCGCCCTCGGCGCGAAAGGACCTGCGCAGGTGGTGACCACGGCATGCGCGTCCTCGGCGGACGCCATCGGCTTCGCCCTCGACATGATCCGCGCCGGCCGCGCGGACGTGGTGATAGCCGGCGGCACCGAGGCGGCGATCCTCGAGTTCTGCGTCGCGGGCTTCATGAAGATGAAGGCGCTCTCCACGAAGTTCAACGATACGCCCGTCCGCGCCTGCCGTCCGTTCAACGTCGACCGCGACGGATTCGTAATGGGCGAAGGCGCCGCCATGCTCATCCTCGAGTCCGACGAACACGCCCGGGCCCGCGGCGCCAAGGTGTACTGCGAAATCGCAGGCTACGGCGCCACATCCGACGCATACCACATCACCGCTCCCGATCCGTCCGCCGCCGGAGCCGTCAAGGCCATACGCATCGCGCTTGCGGACGCCGACGTCGCCGACCTCTCCACCGTGGACTACATCAACGCACACGGCACATCCACCCCCCTCAACGACGTGATGGAGACATCCGCGTTCAAAGAGGTCTTCGGAGAGCAGGCGCGCAAGATCGCTATCTCGTCCACCAAGTCCATGACCGGACATCTTCTCGGCGGAACCGGCGCCCTCGAGGCCGCCTTCTGCGCCCTGGCGATTCGCGACTCGTTCATCCCTCCAACGATAAACTACGAGACCCCCGATCCCGCCTGCGACCTCGACTACACCCCGAACAAGGGCGTAGAGCGCGAAGTTCGCGTGGCGCTCTCCACCTCTCTGGGTTTCGGCGGACACAACGCTGCGCTCGTATTCAAGAAAGCGTGACGCCATGGATTTCCCGACGTTCAAGCAGGAGTTCCACATGAGGGGAATCGACCTTCTCCCTCATCGTGATCCATTCCTTTTCGTCGACGAACTCATCTCCGCCGACGAGACGGGCGCCCTAGGCGTCTATACGTACACGGACCCGTCCACGGCCATCCCAGGCAAGTCTGTGAACACGTTCTTCGAAGGGCACTTCCCGTTCTTCCCCGTGGTGCCGGGAGTCGTTCTTGTGGAGTCCATGGCCCAGGTGGCCGGATGCGCGCTCGTCGCGCGCAAAGTACTCCCAGACGACCCCGCGTTTCTGCTCGCCGGCGTTGACAAGGTGCGCTTCCGCCGCCCTGTGCGCCCCGGCGAGACGCTTACCACCGTCGTCACAAACAAGAACATGGTGATGTCGAAGCTCGGTGTGTTCTCCCTCAAGGGTTATGTGGGCGACTCACTCGCCGCCGAGGCCGACGTGAAGTGCCTCGTAACGACAAAAGACAAGCTTGGCCTCTGACGCCCTGCGCGCGATGGAATTGAACCCCATCATCGCGCGGCTTCTGTCCGCACGCGGCATCGAGCCCGACGACTACGAGGAGTTCTTCGATCCCTCGCTCGCCCGCTTGGCGCCCCCGTGTTCGCTCCCCGGCGTGAGCGAGGCCGTAGACGTGATACTCTCCCACGTCGGCAACGGCCGGGAGATCGTCGTGTTCGGCGACTACGACGCCGACGGCGTCTGTGCCTCAGCCATTCTCGTCACTACGCTCCAGCGTTTCGGCGCGCGCGTCTCGGCATTCATCCCGCATCGCTTCAAAGAAGGCTACGGTATGACGAGTGCCTCCATAGCCCGTCTGACCGAGGAGCACCCAGACGTCTCGCTTGTGATAACGGTCGACAACGGCATCAGCTCTCCGGCCGAGGTGGCCGATCTTCGCGGGAAGGGGATATCTGTGGTCGTGACCGACCATCATCTTCCAGGCGCCGAGATTCCTGCCGCAGACGCGCTCGTCAACCCGCGTGTGGCGTCTGCCCCAGGCTGCGAAGAGCTCTGCGGTGCTGGAGTGGCCTTCTTCCTCGCGGCGGCCCTCGTGGCGGAGGCCACTGCGCGCGGAACATACGCCGGCGCCAAGTTCGGCGGCCCCATTCTCATACTGGCCGGTCTCGCCACTGTCGCAGACCTCATGCCCCTCACGGGGCAGAACAGAATATTGGCTAGCGAAGCCCTCAGAAAGTTCCGTCGATTCGCTCCTCTCGGGCTGAGCGAACTCGTCGCACATGCCGCGAGACGTGCGACGGACGTCATCACCGCGCGGGACTTCGCCTTTCTCCTCGCGCCACGCATCAACGCCGCAGGCCGCGTGGCTTCAGCAATGGAGGCATACGAGCTTCTGATGGCCACGGACCGCGAGACCGCGCGCCGCCTCGCCGTGGCCGTTGACTCCCGCAACGGCGAGCGGAAGGGAGAGGAGACGCGCATGCACGAGGAGGCCAGAGCGCAGATTCCCAGCCCCGTGCCCGCCGCCGTGGTCGTCTCGAACGACGAATGGAATTCCGGCGTCGCCGGAATCGTCGCCGCGCGCATCATGGAGGAGGTGCGCGTGCCCGTGGCCGTGGTGACGGAGGACCACGGTAGCGCCCGCGCTCCGGGCGGCTACAACGTGCGCGATGCGCTTGCGGCGGCGTCCGACGCGCTTGCGAGGTTCGGCGGACACGCCGCCGCCGGAGGCTTCACCGTGCTGCCCGGCAGACTCGACGATTTCCGCGAGAAGTTCACCGCCGCCTGCGCGGCGCAACGTGCCGCAAACGCCGCCGCGGTCGAGGCGGCCCTGGATCCGGAGCCGGAGGCATGGCTTGAGCCCGCAGACCTGACCATCGACTTCTACAATCAGCTCAAGATGCTTGAGCCGTTCGGCGAAGGCAATCCCGAACCCGTGTTCGGGATCCGCGACGTGGCCCCGACCGACATCAAGCTGCTCGGCCTTGACGGGCGCCACATCGCCTTTTCGTTCTCCAACCGCGCCATCCCGCGCGCGGTGTGGTGGAACAACGGCTCGCGCGCAGACGAGCTCCGCGCGCATTCCGCCGCCCGCTTCGACATACTCTTCACGCTCATGGTGTCGGCCTTCGGCGAAAGCGAGCACCTCGAGCTTCGCCTCACGGACATGCGCCCCCACCGCTTCGCCGTCCAGTGAGCAAAAAGAAGAGCGCATTCTCCACAACCGCAGAACTCACCAGAAAAGAGGAAATGAAAATGCAGACAACTCGTAGAAACTTCATGTGCGGCGCGTTGGCCGCAGCGGCGGCGCCTAGGCTTGTCGTCGGCGCGGAGTCTCGGCCGAACCTCATCCTCGGCGTCGTGAGCGATGTGCACATCGGCGGACGCAAGGGAACCGAAGAGGCCATAAAGAAGACGTTTGCATGGTTCGCCGCCAACAGGGTCGACGCCGTCCTCTGCTCCGGCGACATTGCCCACTCCGGCCGCATAAGCCAGCTAAAGGCGTTCGCCGACGCCTGGCACGCTACATTCCCCGGCGGCAAGTCTTCGGACAACCGTAAAGTGGAGCTTCTGATCGCAACCGGCAACCACGAGTTCCCTTCATGGCACGGGGCGTGGAACAAGTTCACGCGCGAGCAGATGCTCAACGAGAGCTTCCAGTTCGAGGACAACCCCAAGCGCATATGGGACACTTTCTTCGGACTCAAGTGGGAGCCTTTCTGGCGCCGCGAGGTGAAGGGCTATACCTTCATCGGCGCGCACTGGAACGCAATCTACGAGAACGGACATTTCAACAAGGCTCTTGAAGACTACATGAAGGAGCAGTCTGGCACAATCGATCCCTCCAGGCCGTTCTTCTTCACGCAGCATCCTCATCCGCGCGGCACATGCCACGGCAAGTTCTCGGGCTGCGCCGACGGTGGAGCGGCCACGCGCGCGCTTTCTGCGTTTCCCAACGCCATAGCCTTCACCGGACACTCCCACTGTGCCATAACGGACGAACGCACCGTTTGGCAGGGGACGTTCACATCTATCGGCGCCGGATGCATGCACGAGGGCGGATCGCCTTTCATCTACGACAACATCTCCGCGAAATGGCATCCCAACTTCAAGCAGAAGCTGATGGCTCCCTACTTCGATCCTGAAGCCTGGGGCGGCGATCCCGGCGGCGGCGCCTGCGAACTTGTGGAGGTCTATGACGACCATCTGATCGTCCACCGCCATTCCGTCCCGTACGGCGTGCCGCTCGGCAGCCCGTGGACAGTGCCGATTCCAGCGAAGAAGGGGAGCCTATACGACTTCGCCTCGCGCGCGAAGAAAAATCTCCCGCCGCAGTTCCCCGATGGAGCCAAGGTGAAGATCGAGGTTTGCGCCGACGGACACCCCCACGAAGGCGTCGGGCACAGGGGCGAGCCGTGCATCTGCGTAACATTCCCGCGCGCCAAGACGATGTCCGACGGCGGACGCGTTCTCGAGTATCTCGTCGAGGTTAGCGCTGGCGGCAAGGTGGTGGCGAAATCCCTCATTCTCGCCAACGGCTTCACGAGGCCTGAGTGCGAAGGGGACATCGAGGGCGAATGCCTGATCTCCCTGAAGAGCCTTCCGGCAGGGGAGCTCGTGGTAGTCTCTGTTGTGCCGCGAAACAGCTTCGAGCAGGCCGGCAGGGCGCTGGTCTCCGCGCCGCACAAGCTTCCCGAGAATGCGAAGGCGTGATTCTCCGCCTTGGTGTTCCATTCGTCTACAGGATGTGAAGATGAAGACTGAATTCTTTTTTCTCGGAACTGCGTTGTTCGCCTTCGCCCCTGTGGAAGGAGCCGTGGACATCGACTGCGGTCGCCAGCTTTTCGTCGACGACGCGCTGATCGCCTCCTCGCAGGGACTGGTGCGTCACTGGACAGCTCCCGTCAAGTGCGAAGATCCGCTGGTCTGGCCGGGCGCAGGCGCCGCGCCGAAGACAACCGACGGCACGGCATCAAAGGACGAGCCGGTGAATCTCACCTGCGCCACCGACGGCGGACTCTGGTGGGATCCCTCCCTGCGCAAATTCCGCCTCTGGTACCAGGCCGACTGGCTTGGAGACATCTGCTACGCCGAATCGCCCGACGGCATCTCGTGGGAGTATCCAGACCTTGGAATAGCCCCGGGAACAAACCGCATCTTCGAGCACGACGTCATAGACTCGTGGTGCGTGGTGCCCAACTATGCTGCGGCCAACCCATATGCCGACTGGTGCCTGCACATCTCCGCGCCCGGCGGCTCAACGAGCGACGGACTTTGGCGCTCCTCCGACGGTGTGCACTTCAAGTCTCTCGGCGTGGCGGGACGTTCCGGCGACCGCTCCACCATGTACTATGATCCGTTTAGGGGAGTGTGGGTGTTCTCGCTGCGCGACTACCGAAAACCCGTTGGACGCAGCCGCAGATACTTCGCATCAAAAGAATTCGGCGGCGAAGGCTGCCACTGGATGTGGCCGAACGACAAGGGCTCCAGTCAGTTCGCCAAATACCCAGTTCCCAAGGAATGGCTGGTCGCGACGAACGGTCCGCGCCGCTCTCTCTACAGTTTCGACGCAGTGGCCTACGAATCGGTGATGCTTGGCGTGATGGAGATTCTCTACAACACTCCAGGCGACAATGGCGACTGTGAGAAGATCGGTCTTCCCAAGCAGACAGGCCTTCATTTCTGCTTTTCGCGCGACGGCAAGACCTTCGAGCCTAGAAAGGACGCCGACATAGCCCCCTCAGGTTGGGGCTCCGGCAAGTGGGACACCGGCTACCTCTCCGCCATCGGCGGAATCTGCGTAATCAAAGATGAACGCCTGTTGTTCTACTACACCGGTCTTCGCGGCGACGGTCTGCGTTTGAAGCGCGGCAAATGGCAACGCAACGGCATGTACTCTAATGGCTCCATCGGCGTGGCGACGCTTCGCCGCGACGGCTTCGCCGGGATGGTGGCGGACGGAAAGGGGATCCTTGACACGAAACCCCTCGTGTTCTCAGGCAAGCACCTTTTCGTGAACGCCGAGTGCAGATTCGGTTCCATCGCAGCGGAAGTGCTAGATGCGGACGGGCGTCCGCTGCCGGGTTTCTCGCGAACTGACTGCACAGCTGTCGAACGTAAGGACACGACGAAGACAGAACTGCGCTTCAGCGGCGGAGACCTTTCGTCTCTCGTCGGACGCGAAGTGTCCTTCAGATTCTTCCTGCACTGCGGGACGTTCTACAGTTTCTGGGTGTCGCCGTCGGCGCGCGGCGAATCGCGAGGTTATGTTGCCGGCGGCGGTCCGGACTATCCAGGTCTGCGCGACATGTAGTCGGAGAGAAGGGGACGATGGGGTCGCATTTCATGGATCTACGAGCGGCGGCGGCGCATCTGCACATGGATGCGCTGGAGCTGAAGCACTTCGCCCAGCGCGGTGAAGTGCCTGCGAAGCCGCGCGGCGACGACTACCTGTTCGAACATCGTCTTCTGGATGAATGGGCGCAACGCCGCCTAGTCGGACTCGCACCCAAACAGCTCTCCGGTGAACACACTCTCGACACCGTAGAACGGCGCAGAGCTCGCGGAACGGACTGCCATGTGGCCGAATTGTTCCCCGAAGGCGGCATTTCGCTCCTCCTCACCGCACGTAACCGAGGCGGTGTGATACGCGACATGACGGATCTCGCAGACGCCACAGGCCTGCTCTATGATCCCGCCACTCTCTTCGCCGAACTCACAGCCCGCGAAGAGGCGGCCTCCACGGCCGTCGGCGGCGGCACGGCCTTTCTGCATCCCAAATACAACGACCCATTCCTCTTCCAAGAGCCTTTCATCGTCTTCGCCCGGGCCGAGCGCCCGATCTTCTTCGGCTCGCTCGACGGCGAGGGCACCGACTTGTTTTTCCTGATCTGCTGTCCAGACCATGCTCTGCATCTGCATGTGCTGGCGCGCCTCTGCATTCTCGCGCATGGCTCGTCTCTCCTCGAAGACCTCCGCGCCGCAGAGGAGGAGTCCGCAGTGCGCGCCGCGATCAAGGCCGCAGAGGACAAATATCTCGCTGCAATCGTCTGAACTCCACGCCAACGCATGAAACTTTCCATCGTCATTCCAACGCTCAATTCCGCAAGGACTCTTCCAGAGTGCCTTGATGCGATCTTGTCTCAGACAGTTCCGCGCGGACAATACGAAATCGTCATTGCAGATGCCGGTTCGTCCGACGAGACGTTGTCGATCGCAAGAGAGAAGGGGGTTGATCGCATAGTCGAGAACCCGCTCAAGACCGGCGAGGCGGGCAAGACGGCTGGCATCAAGGCAGCGGAAGGGGATGTGATCGCTCTCGTCGACTCGGACAACATCCTCCCAGACCCATCCTGGCTCTCTCGGGTCATCGCCCCCTTCGACGATCCCGATGTCATCGCCACCGAACCGATTGAATATACGTTTCGACCTCAAGACCCTTCTCTGACGCGCTATTTCGCGCTTTTGGGGATGAATGACCCCATCTGCCTCTTCACCGGGAACTACGACCGCATTTCCGGCGTTACAGGACGCTGGACCGGTCTTTGCATAGAGACCGACGACAAGGGTGACTGGCTCAAGCTGCGTCTTTCCGCCGATGCTCTCCCTACAATTGGGGCCAACGGCTTCGTATTTCGTCGTATCCTCCTAGAAGGTTCGAACTGGGACCCATATCTCTTTGACATCGACATATTGTACGAGCGTATCCGCCGTGACGGCTCCGTCATCGTTGCAAAGGTGAAGACCGGGATTGTCCATTTGTACTGTGCCCGCTTCGGCGACTTCGTCCGAAAGCAGCGCCGTCGGATCCGCGACTTTCTTTTCTTCGCGCAGGCGAAGCAGCGCACGTATCCTTGGGACAAGCAGCGCAGGATTGGCATAATACTGTTCTGTCTTTCCTGTGTCACAGTTGTTCCGCTCGTTGTCCAGATGATCCTTGGTCTCATCCGCCGTCCAGATGTTGCATGGCTTTGGCATATTCCAGCCTGTTGGTGCACCTTGTTTGTTTATGGCTGGGGAGCTGTGCAGAAAGCCCTTGGATTCAAGCAGGCTCCCGTTGACCGCTCAGCATGGCAAAAGTGACCCTCGTCCATCTTGCGCATAATGTGTGTTATGTAAACTAGACAATTATGAAAACCCAATATCTTCAAACAGGGTCTGACCCCACACTCCCCCAAGGACCTGACCCCACCCACCAGGGTCTGACCCCATACCCCACACACCCACCAGGGTCTGACCCCACACCCCACATCCCAGGGTCTGACCCCATATCGTCTAGACCTGGCCCTGAAACAAAGACCTGACCCCATACTAAGGGTCTGCCCCCATAGGGTCTGACCCTACAACCAAGGACCTGGCCCCTTAGAAGAAACTGGTAAAACCAAAATTAAGAAGACATTACTTTGAAATACGACACTACAGAACCATTGGCTGCTAGGATGAGGCCTAGAACGATCGACGAGGTCGTAGGGCAACGTCATATCCTCGGTCCTGGAAAGCTCCTGAGACGAGTGATCGAGGCTGACCGCTTGACGAATATCATTCTATATGGTCCGCCAGGCTGTGGCAAGACAACTTTGGCCGAAGTTATCGCCAAAGCCACCGAACGCAACTTTGTGCGCTGCTCCGGAGTCGTCTCGAATGTCGCCGAAATCCGCAAGGTCTGCGACCGGGCAAGAAATGAACTCGGTGGACCCGGCACCATACTTTTCATTGACGAAATCCACCGTTTCAACAAAGCCCAGCAAGATGTTCTCCTACCTTACGCCGAAGACGGAACAGTTGTTCTAATCGGCGCCACGACGCATAACCCCTCTTTTTTCGTCAATACGCCGCTTACAAGCCGTTCTCTTGTCTTTGAATTGAAGCCGCTTTCGCCAGAGGAGATAGGCGAACTGCTGGACAGGGCCATATCCGACAAAGGACGCGGCTATGGCACCCTTCCCATCGATTTCGACCCAGAAGCACGCAGATTCCTCTCAGAAATATGCGACGGCGACGGACGCCATGCGCTCACAGCTCTTGAAGTGGCGGTCCGTTCCACGCCATCTTCGGACGACAAACGCGTTCACATAACGCTTGATGTCATACAGGAGTGCGTGCAGCGCCGTCAAGTGCAATACGACAAGAAAGAAGACGGGCATTACGACACAATCTCGGCCTTCATCAAGTCGGTCAGGGGGTCAGACCCCGATGCGGCCATATACTGGCTTGCGAAGATGCTTGTGGCCGGCGAAGACCCGAGGTTCATCGCCAGACGGCTGGTGATACTCGCGTCAGAAGACATCGGGAACGCCGATCCGCGTGGTCTCACCATCGCCTGCAATGCCCTTCAGGCGGTTGAATTCATCGGCATGCCGGAGGCGCGCATAACACTCGCGCAGGCCACCACTTATCTAGCGACGGCGCCGAAGTCGAATCGCGCCTACGAAGCGCTTGAGGCGGCGTGGCACGACATCGAGACAGGTGCCGTGCAACCAGTCCCTGAACATCTCAAAAATGTGCACATCAAGGCCATAGGCGCAGAGACGAGCGAAGGATACAAATATCCGCACTCCTACAAAGAGGCCTGGGTCGAGCAGAGCTATCTGCGCATTCCCGTCACATACTACCACCCTTCCAACCAGGGCTACGAGGCGACCATCGCAAAGCGGATGGAATCGCTCTGGAAGTAAATCAATCCTCCTTCGGGTAGGGCTTTCCGGCGCCAATGTTCTCGGGCCACTCGGAGAGTTTGCGCAAAGCCTCGTCGCACGCCGGGATGTCGGCTCGCTTGAGCGCCTCACGTGCGGCGGCGGTCCATGCCTTGACCCAGATGTCACGAGCATTGCCGCTGTTCTCGGCGGGAAGTATAGTCACCCCTTCAAGATACTGGCAGCATTCCGGAATCCGTTCGGCGAGGAGAAGAGCCGTTGCATGGAGCAGCTTCATCGACTGCACATTCGGGTGGCGTGGTGTGAATGCGGACGTGACTTCAAGCATCGCCTCTGCGTCCTCAACACTCTGGTAATACTTTGCCAGGGCGTTGCCGACGCGCCAGCTGTCGCTGAACTTTCGCGCGGCAAGAAGATCGGCGAGACGCGCAGAACCCTCACGGCGGGACGCGCGGAAAAGACGCAGGACGAGGTCGTCTTGCTCACCGCATTCGTCAAGAAGCGCATCGGCCACAGAGTCTTCTCCGGCGGACGCGAGGAAGACGGCCGCAAGATACTTGAACTTCCAAGAACCACCCTTCTCGGCTGCCCACATGAGCGCGGGGCGGGATTCGCGCCTGAACGGAGAAACACCGTCGACCGGAAGCTCCGCAGCGGCGGCGAGATGTGCGGAGGCGTCCTGCTCCCTGTCGGCGCGTGAGAGAAGATATGCGGCGCGGATGCGGGCTACAGGATGCTTGGGGGCGAGGGCCAAGAGCGCGAGGGCGTCTTCAACGAGACCTGCCTCCTCATACCAGCCGGCGACGTCGATTATCGTCTCGAGAGGAAGTTCATTGCGAATTCCGGAGAGAAAATCAACGCCGGCCACACCAAGTCGTTCAAGTTCCCAGTTGGCGGCGTGGTGGAGAGGCCACTGGACAAGCAGAAGACGGGCAGAGGCCGCCGCACGCGTCTTGTCGCCGGCCATGCGCAGGGATGCTATTCGGATTAGATGCGCGTCCGGATTCATGGGGTCGGCACGCAGACAACGCTCCGCCGCCGCGCGGGCCTCGTTCCAATGTCCAGCGCGCATACGAGCCTTGGCTATCATGACCATTGCAGGCGACCGGTAGGCTGGCGAATACGCTGCAAGGCCAAGCCGCTCCTTGGCTGTCTCAAGATCGCCTAGCGCGAAGGAAGCGAGGCCGTCGAGATAGTTGGCCTCGTAGTCGTATGTGTTCACGGAAAGTGCTCGCGCTGCTAATTCACGGGCCGCCTGGTATTGCCCGCGCCGCACGCATAGTCCGGCAAGCGCGTCGAGGGCCGGAACGAAAAACGGCTCGACAGAAAGGCATTCTCTCAGGACGGCGTCCCCTTCCCGATCGGAACGGCAGCGCAGCGCCTGTTCGCCTTTCAGGTAGAGGCCGTACGCCGATGACCAATTGAAGTTTGTGGGCGAATGGAGAGGACGCTCCAACAAGTTCGACGGAGTGGACTTCCTCTCGAGTTCGGACATGTCGCGTGTGACGCCCCACTTCTCGTCGAAGGTGTCCACGGCGCCGGGCGCGAACGTAGGGTGTTTGAATGGAGTCTTCCATGTCTCGCCCTGGGGCTGGTGGAAGACGCGTCCGCTCTGGAGTTCGATGTACTGTCCGTCGGAATCTGTTAGGAGATCTTCCCAGATTCCGCCTTCGCGAGAGAGAGCCCAGAGCCAGATCTTGCGTCCGAACTTGTCGTAGACCGCATTTGCGTGGTAGGAGCCGAATTTGGCGTCGGGCCACCAGGCGGCGAAGATGCGGTTGTCGCCGTTCAGGACATGGTATGACTTGTGGAAGCCAAAGGCGTTGTTGGAATAAACGGACAGATCGCGCCCCTTTGGATTTATGGGCCAGTCGTGGGCGTCACCGCAGTGGCCTATGTAGGCGCGTCCCGGGAAGAACAGATGCGGGTTGCCGCGGGTCGGGTAGGCGGCGGTCGACCACTGGTAGTACGGGCCGGGGATGTTGGAGCCGTTGAACCATGTGGCACGCGTCACAAAGCTGTCGGCGCCCGGATAGAGACGCGTCTCCACCTGCCATGTGGTGCGGTTTATGTGCTCGGTGGCGGAGACGAAGCAGCTTGCGCTGCCGTCTGAATTCGTGCGCACGCACCAGTCGACCGGCGTGGCGGTGGTAGGCGCGTGTCCGGTGATGCCGAAGTTGAACTCAATGCCTCCGGAGCACCAGGGGCCGCGCATCGCGATGTCGCGGAACTTCACGGCGTGGTTGAAATATATGAAATCGAGTCCGGTCGCCTTGTCCACGGCGCCCCACACCTTGCCGCCTATCTCGGGAAGGATTGTGATCTTCACGCGGTCGTTCTCAAGTACGACGGACGTCCATGAACGAAGCTCCGGAACGTCGGTGGAACCGTCGAATCTGAAATAGGGGTAGCGTTTCTCGGCAGCGCACGGAACGGGATCCGGCTCTGAGAACGGATATGTTGTGAGAACCAGCGGTTCGACTCGCACTTCTGCCGCCGGCTGGCGAGGAAGAAAGGTGCGCGATTCTCCGGGATTGAAAGTGAAGCTGCGCCATTCTCCGCCGATCAAGAAGGAGCATGGGCGTCCGCCGAGGGAGATAATCTCCCAGCCGTTCGTGAGCGGACGGCAAAGAGCGGTGCCAGAGGCGCGGGCTTTGGGGCGTGAGGCCTCCGTTCCGCGCCCGTCAATGTAGATGTAGTCGGGGGATTCACAGTAGTCGGCTCGCGAACCGCCGGCGTCGGACGACTCCACCACGACGTCTCCATTGGCAGTGCGGGCGGCGTAGCCGCGCGGCGGAAGGTCGAACTTCTCTCCTGCGAACTCCACCACAAGGCGTTCGGCAATGCTTCCGTTCGAGACAACCTTGGTGCCGTCGCGGTAGCGCACGCACACCTGGCAACGATCAACGGCTCCAGATGCGACGGCCTCGGAAGTCGTGACGAGACGCCCTTCTGCGTTGACGTAGCGTATGGTCTCAACGATGGATTGCGTGTAGCGGGCGGCGATCTGCTGCACCATGAAGTAGCTCTTCATGGCGACGGCCATTCCATCGTCCGTGATCTTCTGCTCTGCTGGCGGACCGTATGCGAGGCCGAAGCATTTGGGCGGGTCGAAGAGATAGTCGAGGACCAGATAGCCTGAGTGGCCGAAGGCAAGTGTAGCGGCGATGAAGCGATCGACCAGATTCGTGCGATCGGCGAGCGTGGGGGCGTTCGGAAGATAATACGCCATTTCGAGGCGTGTCTTGCCAGGTGCGAACATCGCGAGCGTGCCCATGCCGAAGTCCGTTTCAAGGGGATGAAGCTTCAAAAGGTCAAAGTCTACGATCCACGGACGCTCCGATGCGCGGTATCCCCAATCCTGTCCGTAGTTGCCGTCCACAAGCCCCGCGTAGAACATCTGGTGAGCGCCTTCCGACCAGACGGGACCATTCCAAGTTCTGCGCTGGACAAGAGCCGTCTCGCCCCATGCATAGAAAGTCTGGGAGAACGTGCCTGCACCCGGCACGCGGGCGTCGGCATCGACGCGTCTCCAGGGGGCCATGGCGGTATGGACGTCGAAATAAGCTGTGTTGAAGCCGAACTTTCGCTGCACTTCCGGAGCGATCTTCTCGCAGAGGCCCGGCGCGGCGGAGGGCTTTAGCGCGTATGTGCGCATCCAGGCGTCCACCAGCGAACCGTCTGCACGACGCATCGCCAGATCTAGATCCCAGTTCGCGTTGACGGGCGCGAATTCCACATAGTTGTTGTAGGGGCCGTATGAGAAACCCAGCTCGTCGCACATGAAACGGGTATAGTCGCGTTGTGCGGCGTCACCTCCCTTGAACGGATCGGCGTTTGTGCGAAGAGTGTAGCTTTCACCGCCTGAGCGCCACATCGTCTCATGGTCGGTGACAACGATCTCGCGCATGCCGTGGTCGTACACTGCGCGCCAGAGCGCCTTGTCGCGCTCGCGGTCGGCGGTGGCGGCGTGGCTTCTCCAGACTTTCCGCCCGGCAACGTGCTTCCACGGCGACTTTGGATTGGGGATATTCGGCAGAACGCCGGCGAAATCCGGAGAGAGTGTGATGAACAACCTTTCAGAGACTGGATTATATGTTCCGTCCGTCTTCTTCTCGTATACGACGAACAGCTCCCGCCCGCGTGGTGTCTCCGCCACTTGGATGCGGGTTGCATTCGAACGATACCAGTCGAAGAGCGCAAGGCGGAACAGCCCCCCTTCCAGCATCTCGACCCCTGCGCGCTTGTCACCGTCGTATGCGAGATACGGGACGTCCACTGTGCGCAGCCATTTCGCCTCCGACGCGAGGCCGGCGGAGATCTTGGTGACTGTTCCCGCTGGGGCGTACATGTCGACTATTAGAGTGCGTCCCACGCGGCGCGTCACTGTCTTCAACGCCGAGAGATCGCTTCCTTCACGTGCGCCGCCTGTGAACGCGGCAAACGGTTCTCCGTCCATAGGCTCGGCCACGTCGGGAAGTATCGTCTCCTCCCGGACGGGGAACGGCAGCGTCCCATTCCCTGTGTTCACTCCCTGGATTGCACCGGGCAGAGGATGGAGATTGCGTTTCGGCCTGAGATCGACTTTCACGGGACGCAGCTCTTCACGGAAGAAGGCGATGGAATCAAAGTGCACCACGCGGTCGGTCGTCTGTGTCCCGCCGGTGAGGACAAAGCCATTGAAAGACATTCCGTCCGGCGGAGAGACGCGGCGGATGAGAAGATGCCATCCCATCCAGTCTATCCTGCCGAGGGAGACGTTCGTAGATGCTCCGGATGGCGCGGCGAAGACGGCGGCGAGCGCAGGCGCAGGAGTGGATGGATCTGTGTTGGCACCGCGGCCGAAACTAGTTCTGTGGATCCATGCGGAGAAGGTGTCGGAACCTTCAGGCACAGGCACCGGGGCAGGAGGAATGAGCGCGACGCGCGGAACGCCGCCGGAACCGTCGGCGCGATAAACAAGCCTGCCCGTCCAGTCGCCGAATAGCGGACAATCCTGCGAACGCGAGAACTCTGCGACGGCGTTTTCGCAGCGCACCTGCCACGCAGACTCCTTCTCGAAGTCCTCGAAGGCCGCATGCGCGTCCTGCACTCTGCCGGCGTCAACAAGCTCGTAAGGTCTTTCGGCGGCAGAAAGCAGCGGCGTCACGCAAAGCGGACACGCGATCGCGAAAGCGACCAAAAGCGAAAGATCGCGGTTGATTGCCATGTCGTCAACTCTCCTTGGAATGCCCGATGGTCTGCTGCGGGCCGGCTCCGCCCACACTGCTGAAATCCATCTTGGAGGTGTCCATGGTCACAATGCCAAGGGGCTTCATGGTCTTCCACGCCCCGCGCGTGAAGTCAGGCACCTCGACGGGCGCGCCACGTCTGGCCTGCGACTTCTCGGTTATCTCGCAGAGACAGCTCCACGACGCGAGGTCGTAGACGTCCATGTCGAGCGGCAGACCGTTCTGCAGGCAATACACCCAGCGCAGGTCCATGAGGAAGTCCATGCCGCCGTGGCCGCCGGATTTCTTCGCCAGGTCGCCCATCTGCTTCCACAGAGGATGCCTGTACTTTTCGCGGTACTGCGCCGTGCGTTTACGGTCGAACCTTTCGTTGAAGTCCTGGTCTCCGCGCTCGTGCGGACCTGAGCCGGGCGTGTCTTCCACGTCTATCCGCAGGGGATAGTCCATGAATATGCCGTGAGTTCCCTGGATTGTGTTGATGCGGCTGTACGGATGCGGCACCGGACACGAAAGATTCAGCAGAATCATCTTGCCGTTCACAGTGCGGATGAGCGAGGAATTGTATCCGCCGATGAGATATTTCTTGTACGTCTCGAGGTTCTCCCCATTCCAGCGCGGATCGCCTTCGCGGATCAGATCGCCGATGGACTTCGTCTCCATCGAATTGAGGTAGTCGAAACGGTCGCCCCTGTTGATGTTCATGTACTGCGCGACCGGTCCAAGGCCGTGCGTCGGATAGTAGTTGCCACGATGCTCCTGGTACCATTCGGCGCGGAATTCGCTCAGCTTGAACCCCCGCGTCCGTCCGCTGTGCAGATATCCCGCCTCGCCGTAGACCGTCTCGCCCAGGACGCCGAGCCGGCACATGTTGAGAGCGAGCATCTCGTTGTCGCCGTAGCAGCAGTTCTCCAGCATCATGCAGTGGCGGCGTGTCTTCTCGCTTGTGTCGACCAGCTCCCAGCAGCTTTCCACGTCCATGGTCGCCGGCACCTCCACGAACGCATGCTTGTCGGCGCGCATCGCCGCGAGGGCGACCGGGGCATGAAGCTTCCAGGGCACGCAGGCGTACACCACGTCCAATCCGTCCCACTGGCAGAGGTCCTTGTACGCCTCGGGTCCGAAGAACTCGCGGGCGGGGCGGAACTTCTTCTCCGCGAGATAGTCGCGGCAGCGCTTCATCGCCGCCTCGCTTATGTCGCAGAACGCCGTTATGTCCACTCCGGGCATGAAGGCAAGCCGCTTGAGCGCATAAGTGCCGCGCGAGCCGACTCCGACCACGCCCACGCGCACGCGCTTGAGACGGGGCGCCGCGAACCCGCTCATCGTCCCGGAGCCGCCCAGCTTGAATCCGCTGGCGCATCCGCCGGCGAACATCGCCGCCGCCGCCAATCCCGCGTCCGCAAGAAATTCTCTTCTGCTGCTTCCTGCATTGTCGTTTTTCATGGTCTTTCTCCTTAAAGTCGTTTCAAGTGTCAGAACATGGCAACCCGAAGGAAGGTCCTGGGGGCTTGTCTCTGTAGCTCTTCTCCATTTCAACTCTTGTCACTTTCACTTCTGCGGATATAGTTTTGTCGAGTCTGTCGAAACGTCGATTGCATGTCCATTGGAGGAGACGCTCACGTCTCCGTGGACATTCGTCGAATACGCCTTGATCCCCATCTTGGAATATATGCCGACCGAAGCTCTGCCGGAGCCGCACATCCACTTCAAGTTTCCGAGAGATGCGATCGCCACTTCCGGAAGCGGCTTCATCGCGGCGATGTTCGCGCCCTTGTCGTCAGGGATGCCGTGGCAGTGCAGGACGACGACGTTCGCCTTCCACGTGCCCTTGTGCTCCATGTACGGACGCATGTATTCGGCCACGTAGTCGGCGTTGATGTCGCCGAGGATCAAGTAGTCGACCTCGCCGACGCGAATTCGAAGTCCCGTGGAATTGGCATTTAGCAGGTGGTGGGTCGATCCGTTTCTCTTGTAGTCGGGACCGCGTTCGAGTGCGACGCAATAGCCGGTCTTCGGCGGCCAGACGACGTCGAACTTCACGCCCGGCTCGTCCCATCCGAGCTTGTCGCCTTCGACCAGATACCGTGTCACCATTCCAGGATGCTTGCGCTCCCAGTTGAAGAGATGGCGCTTTGCTGTATCGACCTCGGCGCTGCCGTAGGCATTGAGAGGTTCAAACGAGTTGTCGAAGATGTGGGCGATCTCGAAATGGTCCAGAAGATACAGCAGCCCGCCGAAGTGGTCCGAGTGGTAATGCGAAAGGATCAGTCCGTCTATTCTGGATATTCCGCGCTTCTCAAGCCAGGGGATTATTATGTCCTTGCCATTGCTCTTCTTGTCGTCTCCGTTGGCGGCGTCGAAGAGATAGGTCTTTCCGGCGGGAGTCCGCATTATGACGCAAAGTCCGGCGCCTCCGCTTACGACTTCGGGGTTTATCACGGTCATCTCGAAGCGCCCTGGCGGCATATCCGCCTGGGCACGCCCTGCGCCGCCGGCCATTGCGACGGCGGCGGCTCCCGTCAGGAAATCCCGTCGTCCCAGCATCTGTTCTTTGCTTGATACTTCTTTCGCCATGTCCTTTTTCCCTTTCATCGCATTTTGTTTATTTGACGTCGATTTCCATCCTGCCCTCGACGAGGCCGTCGCCGCGCCACGACAGGACAAGGCGTCCCGGCCGCCCGGCGCTCTGGACGACCACCTGGCACTTGCCATTGAAGAGCCGTCGCGTCCACATGCCTCCGCCCAACGACCCTTCCTTGACGTCGCTGTCGTGGTCCAGCGGATCGCCGTTGCCAAGTCCGAGAATGCGGCCTGCGCCTTCGCAGTCGAAATACAGCCGCGCACCGGCGTCGTAGACTTCGTTGCCGTCCGCGTCGCGCGCCGTCAGATTGACGACCGTCGCATCCACACCGTCCGCCGCCAGCACCGTGTGGTCGGCGACGGCCTCTACGCGGACCGCGCGGCCGGAGGTCCTGACAACTTGGCGCACCTCGCGCCCGTTGCGCCGGCCGAGCGCCTCTACAGTGCCGTTCGTGAAAGAGACTGGGAAGGAAAGCCTATAGACTCCGTCCGTACGATTCTGGCGTCCGACGCTCCGCCCGTTGACGAACAACTCCACGGAGTCGCAGTTGGTGTTGACCCAGAAGTTGGTCCGCGATGCGTTCGGATGGGGATATATGTGCAGCACGTCCTTGTCCGTCCAACGCGCCTGGTAGTAGTAGGCGTTGTTCTTAGGGAACCCGCAGAGATCGAGGATGCCGAAGTTGTTGAGGACTGCCGGCCAATGGCACTCGCCGCGATAGTCGAAGCCCGTCCACGCGAATGCGCCGGCGAACCACGGACGCGTCTCCGCGCGCGTCGTCCATTCCTCCGCCGAATACGACCAGCCGTGCGGACGGTTGGCGACGGTATCGGAATCCGCCAGGATCTGACGGCCCTTGCCGCCGACGAAATAGTCCGATCCGCGCGTGCAGAGGGTCGAAGCCTCCTCGCTGCCCCAGACGGGCGTCGTCGGATGGTCTTGGTGGTACTTGTCGAACTCGCCGTTGTCCACGCCGACAAGGCGAATGTAGTTCACGCCGCGCACGTCCACCACTTCGTTCACGCCGGCGTGATGTTTGCCGTTGTTGCCGCCGTAGGTGGTCACGCGCGAAGGATCAAGCCGCCACTGAAGGCGTTTCATCGTCTCCGCCATGCGGCGGCCGACATCGCGGTTCTGCACATTGTGCTCTTCGTTGCCTAGCGACCATGCGACCACGCAGGGATGGTTCCTGTCGCGCACGATGAGACGTTCGAACTGCGACAGACCCTCCTCTGTCGAGGCAAAGAACCGGGCTTCGTCCATCACGAGGATTCCATGCCTGTCACAGGCGTCAAGCAGTTCAGGCGTCGGGGGATTGTGGCTTGTCCGGTAGGCGTTCACGCCGATTTCCTTGAGACGGCGGATGCGGTAGTCCTGTATGGAGTCCGGCACCGCCACGCCCACTCCCGCATGGTCCTGGTGGCAGCAGACCCCGTGCACAGGGACGCGCTTGCCGTTGAGAATCAAGCCGCGGTCTGGATCAAACACCACGCTGCGTATGCCCAGCGTGGTACGTTCGACGTCGGTCGACTTGCCGTCCGCGCAGTATTCCGTCACAAGCACATAGAGGCTGGGGGAATCCGGAGACCACAGACGGGGGGAGACGACTTCCATCTCGGCGGCGCATGAGCCGTCTGCATTCACCATGGACTTCGCCGTCGCCACGGGCGCACCGTCCGGTCCTTGGAGAGTCCAGCGCATCTCGCCATCCGATTCGCTGGCGCGTACGGCTAGTTTGAGACGAGCCTTTTCAGGAGAGGCGGACGCCGCGTAAGCGAACACGCTGCCCGGCAGGATGTGTCGAGCATGCTTGCGGATGAGCCACACATGTCGGTAGATGCCGGCGCCGTCGTACCACCATCCCTCGTCCTTGGAGGCATCGACGCGAACGCAGACGAAATTGTTCGTAGAGCCGTATTCCAAGACGTCAGTCACATCGAAGCGGCGCTCCGAGTAGCCGCTGTCGTTGCGTCCCAGATAGACGCCGTTCATCCAGAACTGCGCGTCGCGGTAGACTCCGTCGAACTGCAGATACGTGCGTCCGTCCGCCGCATCGGCCGGCACGGCAAACGTCTTTCTGTACCAGCCCACGTTGTTTGCAGGATGCGCACGCCCTATGGCTCGAAGTCCGTTGCGGGAACCCTTGTTTGAATACGGCAACGAAATCGCCCAGTCGTGCGGCAGGGAGACGGCAGTCCAGCCCTCGTCGTCCGCGCGGACGCGCGGAGTACCGTTGTCGTTTGAGTTTTTCTGCGGCGCAGCCAATCCCACCTTGCCGTACTGGATCCAGAAGTCCTTAAGCGCGAACTCCCAATCCGCGTCGAACGGAATCCTTTCCGCGCCAGGCGACATGAACGCCGCCGAAAGAATCATGGCCGAAATACTGCGAACCATCATTGAATGCATCGTTTTCATGGTTCATGATTATAACATATTTACCTGCCGTTGTTTCATGGCAGACGATAAAACCATGGATATGTTCTGAACCATGCTGCGGCGCCGGGCTCGAGCGAGATGTGTAATTCGCCGCGGTCGATCTTCAGTCTGGTGATTTCGCCGGACGCAGGATCAAATTTCCAGGCGAGTGTGACACGGACGGACGGCTTGAACTTTTTGTCGATTTTCGTCTTGCCCGTGTTGTTGATGAAATACACCGTCTCCGGACCGTCTTTCCAGCGCGAGAAACGCAGTCCCTTCGACGGTCTGAACGGTTCGCGGCGAGCCATGGTACGCTCGAGAACGGCAGGCACAGGCCCGGCGACCATCTTGCCGCGTCCTTTGTGCATCGGCTGCACGCGGCATGCCCCCTTCTGCTTGAGATCTTCACCTATACCCTTCGGCGGATCGCCCTCGAACGCCAGATGCCAGCCAAGCTCCGACAACTTCGCTACAAGAACATCGGCGGCGTTCGACGAGATGTTCGCCACGCGGGGCACGAACACGACACGATAGGGCATCGAGTTGTTGAGAGCGCTCACGCGATGCTCGAGAAGGAGATCCGCACACCAGCCCAGGCCGGCGAGGCGAGACGCCTCGGCATGGGCGGAAGCGAGAGAGGACGTAGGTGCATAAACAAGCACGTCAGTATCAGGCGTGCAGTGCTGCGCTACGCCCATGAGACGGCGTGCGTATGGATCGTCAAAGCGCTTGTTGCCGGGAGCGTCAAACTCCGTCACTCCGGCGACGAGAAGTTCGTTCATGCGCGTGCGCGGCGGGACAGATGGGGATCCGGCGCGCACGAGACGGCGGCCACGCAGGCGGCGCGTCGAGACGGCCTCGGCGACTGCCAGATCAGAAGCGGTAGCAGAGACGTCGGCCACGGCGTTGGAGCCGCGGCGTATGTCGGCGTAGAAGAGGTCTGGAATGTCGGGCCAGGAGGCGTCGCGCGGGGGCGTCGGCTGCCAAGGGGCGAAAGCGAAGACGAATGCGCGCGCAGGGAGAAGATGCGCCCAGGCGAACGCCTGCTGCTCTTCGTCTGCAGGGACCACGCGGCGGCGGATGGTCACGCCGTCTTTGACGCCCTCGGCGTAGAGATCGGCTTCGCGGAAGATCGGCGACTTGGCCTTGCCCACGGCCACGAGCGAAACCTCGTTGGAGTTCGCGGGAATCGTGCCCTTCTCGAAGCGCAGCTCTGGCTCGTTGAGAATCGACACGGCGCCGTCGAAACCCTCCCGCCTCACCACTTTGAATGTGGCCGTCGTGCGAACGCCGTCACGCACAGAGAACGAAGAGCGGGTTGAATAGACTGTGAAGTCAGGAGAAGGCTCGCGCACGAAGAGCCGGAAGTAGTAGTCGTCTCCGCCGGCGCCGATTCTGTCTGAGACCACCACCTTGTAGCGGCCGGGCTTCTTGAACTCATAACATCCAATCGGGTCGCATTCCGACTGCGCCACGGTGCCGACGTAGACGGTGTTCGTCCTGTCGTCCCATGTCTGGAGCAGCTCACCTCCGGAGAACGGCCACCATCCGCGCGGCGCATAGAGAGACACCACTGGATCGAGCGGAGAGCCCAGGGAACGAGCCTCCACGTCTATGATGCGAGTGCATGGACTTTCGATGTCAATCTCATATTCGCAGGAACCGCCCTTTGCGACGACGCCTTCAACACCAAGGCCACCCATGCCCACTGGCTTGGACTGGGGCTCTTCGGAATTCACGGTCTTCACGCATTCCGGGTCTGTCCCCTTCTCGGCGTCGATCTTGTCGATCTTCTCGCACTTGACCATGTAAACGAAGTCCTCGCGGCCGCGGTACAGGTTGTCGCGCACTTCGAGAACATAGTCGCCGGACGCGGGGATTTCCGCCTCCATGACGGGATCGGGGCGGAAGGCGTCGTCGTCTGCGAAGGCCACTTCGTCGCCATCCGGTCCGATGAGCCGCAACACGGCGTTGAAGAAGCCCGGCACGGCGTCGCCGATGTAGGGGAGCAGTTCGCGCGCGGTGAGAGAGAAGCGATAGCGGTCGCCCTTTGCGAAGCAGAAGGCGAAGCGGTCGGTCTCGCCGGGCATGATCTGGCCGTCCAGGATCACCGGGAAAGGAGTCTCCACATCTGTAGCAGGATTCTCCGAGGCGGCGATGCGCGCCCTTCTACGCGCCTTGGCCTGCTTGCCGGCGGCGACGGTGCGGCGGTGCGGCGGCACATAGAGCGGCTCCTCCACATGCGGAGCGGAGGTGACGTAGAGCGGATGCGGCGCGCTCGCGGTCGAAGTGTAGTAGATCACGAGCTCGCGGCAGCCTGGCTCCGCATCGGGGGCAGCGGCCACGGTCACGATCATCTTCTGGCGGAGGGAAGGCGACATCTGGAGCGCATTCTTCGGTATGAAGAGATCACGCTCCACAAGCGAAAGCTGGAGGGCATCAAGCTCGCCGAGCTTTCGCCACCAGGCGCATTCGCGCCATTCCGTGATGTGTGGATCGTTGGGAAGAGGCGGCTCCGCGCGGTTGCCTTTGGCTATGGAGTCGAGCCACTTCTTGAGATGCTGGCGCTGCCCCGCCGTTCCGGGCACGGACAAGCCGGGGACGACCTCCACGGACAGCACTTTCACACCCTTGCCAGAGACGGCACCGTCAAACACACCCCAGAAGTTCTGACCTCCCACGATGAAGCGGTTCGTGGTACCGGCCTGAAGCCCGGCCGGATAGATGTAGGCGATGTACGGGTCGGCGGCGGCGAGAACCGCCGCCGACAGGAACACAGCAGCGAAGATGGTCTTTTTCATTTCACCTCCCGTTAGATGTGTCCCTTCCGTGGACACGGCGTCACTTCACCGCGATCTGCCCGGCCTTGGCGAGCATCTTGGCCTCGACGGACTGAATCTCCGCGAAACCCTGGGAAGAGTGCGGATTGAGTCCATTGGATGCCTCCATCGACGAATCCGCCTCGTTGTAGATCGTCGCCTTAAGGCCCTTGAGGGACTCGAAGAAGATATTGCCCTTGTAGAGACCGAGCGTGACGTCGGCCGTGGCCTTGTCCGCCCACACCTGTATCGCGGCGCGCGCGGCGCGCGTGGCAGGGTCGAACCAGCGGCCGTCGTAGATCTGGTCGGAGACGAGCTTTGAGAGGCTATGGAACAGCAGCGCGGAGCGGCGGTCCATCACGCCCTCATAGATGTATTTGAGACCCCAACCGAGGACCTCCATTCCGGGAGCCTCGTACACTCCACGGCTCTTGGTGCCGATGATGCGGTTCTCGAGCGCGTGCTTCATGCCGATGCCGTTGCGTCCGCCGATCTTGTTGGCGAGCTTCATCACTTCGAACGGGGAGAGCTTCACGCCGTTCACGGCGATGCAGCGGCCCTTGACAAACGAAAGCGTGATCTTCTCAACCTTGTTCGGCGCCTTGTCGGGCCACACACCCATCGTGGGCTTCACGATGCGCATCGAGGTCTCCATGCTCTCGAGATCCTCGGCCTCGTGCGACAGGCCGGCGAGGTTGGCGTCGGTGGAGTATTTCTTCTTGGTGCCGACGAACGCGACGATGCCGCGCTTCGCGAGGAACTCCACCATCTGCGTGCGGCCGGGGAACCTCTTCAGAAGGTCCGCGTCGCGCCACGGGGCATAGACGCCGAACTTCGGGTCGAGGACGTTCGTGTAGCGTTCGAAACGCATCTGGTCGTTGCCGCGCCCGGTGGCACCGTGCACGAGCGCGACGCATCCGGCCTTCTTCATGGCGGGGAGAAGCGCCTTCACCGTGACGGCACGGGCGATGCCGGTGGAGTTCCAGTAGCCGCCGTCGTACATAGCCTGGCATTTGACCGTCTCGAAGCAGATGTCCGCCATGTCGGCCGTGACGTCGACGATGGTGGTGTCCACGCCGGTCGGGGCCATGCGCTTCTTGATGTCGTTGATGTCCTTCTCGTCCGGCTGGCCGACGTTCGCGCTGAACGCCTTCACCTTAACGCCGGCGTCGAGCAGGACGCAGCAGATTGTTTTCGAGTCCAGTCCGCCGGACACGCACACGCCGACGGTCTTTCCCTTCAGGTCTTCGAGTTTCATTTTGATTGTCCGATTTTTCTTTTTGTTTCGCCGCCTTCGCGACGGCAGTGGATATTATAGCAAATCTGCGGACGCTTTGCGCGGATATCGGCTTTAGACCGGCACGACGGTGAAAGTGAGGTTCTCCTGCGAGACCACCTTCACCTCGGTCCCCTCGGAGATAGCCTGCGCCGCGGAGGCTGTCCACTCCGAGTCTCCCACAAGGACGCGGCCGGGCACTTCGGGGCGTATCGCGGCCACAACTCTCCCCAGCCTGCCCACGTATTCGCCGCCGAGGGCCTTCGCGTCCGCGGTATCGCCCAGAAACACGCTCTTCACGTATCTGCGCAACGTCACGAGATAGAGTATGCTGAAGAAGGAGAACAGAGCGAGCTGCCATGCCAAACCAAGATGGAAAGATTCAGGCAGAAAGAACATGAAGAGGCCCACCGTGGCGGCGGCGAGGCCGAAGAAGAACACCACGAAGCCAGGTGCGAGCAGTTCCGCGAGCATGAGGAAACCGCCTATATAGAGCCATATCCAGCCTGCGCTGAGGAAGTTCATGACATTCTCCTTGTCTTTTTTGCGTTGATGCCGAGGAGCATGCGGTTATTTTACCATAAATCCGGCTGCCTAGAACTGCAGAACGGCGGAAACGTCGCGGGACTCCGAGGACGAGACGGTAACAGCGAGGAGACCGTCGGGACGAGTGGCCACCTCCACCTTCGCGTCTGCCGATGCGCTTGCGCTCTTGAACTCGAATCCGTCGGGGACGCGCACGAAGTACGTGAACGGGAATCCGCCAATCGCCTTCACGCCAAGAGTGTAGGTCTTCGCGGCGGCGTTCCAGCTGAGATCGGCAAGCTCCACCGCGCCCTGTGTTATGTGGCGGTCGTCGCCGACGAACTGTGGATGCTCCTGCTCCTCCCAGAGCGCAAAAAGGCGCACGGTGCGCATTGGAATCTCGCATCCGAGGCCGCCTGCGACGACCCCCTCCCAGGATCCGCTCCAGAACTCGAAGGCGGTGTAACGCTTCGACGGGTCCAGGCCGAGGCCGTCGAGGGCGACGTCGAACGTGCGAGGCGCGTCCGTGAAGTTGAAGAGCGCCACCACGCGCCAAGTGCCGAACGGCCGCGTGACCGAGAGGTTCCATATCGGCATCATCGACGACGCCGCGTATGGATACAGGTTCTGCGGATGGACGTCGGCGACGGGCAGGACCTGCTGGATCATCTTCATGCGGTCCGCACGGAGCGTACCGAGCTTGTCGCCCGCGAACATGAGCTGGCCGGGGAGCCCGACGATGGTGGCCATCACCTCCGCCTCGTTCTTCTCTAAGGAGTAGCCGACGAGAAGAGTGTCGGGGTCGGTGTAGAACATGATGTTGTTCACGAATATCTGCGTGAATGTGCACTCTGCCTGGTGGAGAATGTTCTTCCACTTGACGGGCATCTGGGCAAACGATGAACTCCCCAGAGGATTGTAGTTGTCGCCAAGCCCGCTGTAACAGCCCACGACGTCGCTTCCCAGGCGTGACGCGTCCAGGTATTGGGCTTCAGTGCCGGTGAAGTCGCCCATGCAGCCGAGCATTATGCGGTCCTCGCCGATGCCTTCGCGCAGCGCCTTCACACTGCCGTCGAACCAATGCGGATCGGCGGGAGAACGGAAGCGGGCGCGTATCTCTGGACGCTCGAACTTGCGGGGGGTGTTGGCCATGCCGTCGAACTTGAAGAACTCATAGCCCCATTCGCGGGAGGCGGTGCGAGTAAGACGGCGAAGCAGCTCAAGCGAGTCCGGATTGGTGGTGTCGAGCATGTAGCGTCCGTTCCAGCAGGTGATGGGCTTACCGGATGCGTCGTGCAGGAAGAGGTCGCGGTGAGCGTCGTGGAAGGCCGCGTCGCCAGTGCCGTAGAGCGGCATCCACAGACCGGGGCGGAAGCCGAGGGCGCGTATGTCGTCCGCCAGCTTCTTCATGCCCTCGGGGAACTGAGGCTTGTAGCAGGAAAGGTCGAGGTTATGGAAATTGGAGACGGGCAGCCACAGCGAGTTGTCCTGCCAGGATTCTATGGACCATATCGAGAGGCCGAACGGCAGCAGGTACTTGGCACCAATGCGGGCCTCCGCAAGATTCTCGGCGGCGCCAGCCTTGTCGAAGTAGGTGTTCCAGCTCATCCAACCGGTCGGGGCGCGGGGGCAGCGACGGCGGTCGATGGGATGGTAGCCGGGGGCCCAGCGGCTTGCGTAGTATCGGGGGGCAGCCTCGATGGAAACTGTGGCGAGCGCGGGGTCGTCTATGTCGGCCTCCAGGAAGACCTTGTACCTGCCGCCGCCGATGGTGCTGATGGAAGTGGACGAAGCGAAGAACCTGACGGCGAGGTCTTCTTCGCGAGCGAAGATGGAATCAGTGTGAGGAGAGTCGCCGGCGCCGTCGGCGAAGTTCAGAATCTGCTCGCCGGGCTCTGGAATGGTACGGCATGCGAACGACTGTGCACGTACCGAGGCCGTGCCGGAGACCGAGAGCCGACCGGGGAAGAAGTTTGCTCCGGCGCGGTGGAAGAGCTCCATCGAGAGGCGTTCGCCGTCGCCACGGAACGAAACGTATCCCAACACCGTCCCGGCGGGGTTCACGAGGGCGAGACGGTCCGTGGCCGCGTCGCGCGCCGTGGCGACACGCCACTCCTTGCCGTTGCTGGAGAACGACAAGCAGCCCTCGAAAGAGAGTTTGCGCGCACTGTTCTCAAGCTTGAGGACGGCGCCCTTCTCTGTAAATTCTACGCGCCAGGCGCCGCGCTCCAGCGAAACGTCTGCAGTCATCCCCAACAGGGACAGGGTTGTAACGACAATGAAAGTCAGTGAATGGTTTTTCATGGGTTTCTGGTTTCTTGTTTCTGGTTTCTTGTTTCTGGTTTCTGGCTCGTCCACCGTCTTGTCCGCCGTAGCCTTGGCGAAGGTGGAAGCCTTGGCGGAGGTGGAAGCCTTGTCGAAGGCGAATTTCTAGTTTGAACGGGCGGCGAGAAGCGCCGCCACACGGACGGCGTCCTCGGGCGTGTCCACACCAACACCTTCATCTTCGGTGCGTATCACGGCAATTCTCGCACCCATCCAGAGAGCGCGCAGCTGCTCGAGCTTCTCGGTCTTCTCAAGATCGCACGGCGGCTGGGAGATGTAACGCCTGAGGAATCCGCCGCGGTAGGCGTAGATGCCGAGGTGGCGCACATACAGCCCGGACGAGAGGTCGGGGGCGTGGTCACGGTCGCATGGAATCGGAGCGCGTGAGAAGTATAGCGCGCCGTCGTCGCGGTCTAGCACAACCTTCACCACGGTCTTGGCCGCAAAATCGTCGATGCTCTTTATGGGCGTCACGGCTGTGGCCATGTCCCACTTGGAGCCCGGCTCCTTGAGGCGTGCCACGAGGGCGTCTATTAGGGCTGGGTCGATCAGCGGCTCGTCGCCCTGGATGTTCACGAGGATGTCGTCGGCGGCGAAGTCCCCGGCGGCGCAGGCAATGCGGTCGGTGCCGGACGGGAGTTCGCTGGGCGTCATCACCGCCTTGCCGCCATGCGCGGCGACGGCGGCGGATATCCGCTCGTCGTCCGTCGCCACCAGGACGTCGTCCAGCGACTTCGCCTTCTGCACGGCCTCGACGACCCACGCCACGAGCGGCTTGCCCGCGAGATCCGCGAGCGGCTTCCCGGGGAATCTGCTGCTCCCCCATCTGCTGGGTATTATTCCAAGCGTCTTCACTTTCCTTATCATTCCTTCCTGCCTGTAATCTGACTGGTCTTCCTCAAGGCCTCGGAGCGGCCGGCCTCGCCGCCCGAATAGGCAAGCGCCAGGACAGGCGCGAAGCGCTCGTTGAGGTTCACAAACACCACACCGTTGCCGAAGATGTCGGCGAACGAAGTGAAAGATCCCTCCGGGAGTATTCCGTCCGCCTTGCGCGGGAAAGGCAGCGCGCACTCAAAGGGCATCTGCGCCTGACCCCTGAATCCCCGGCATGCGCGGTGGATCACTCCAGGCGTTCCCGGGATGACGTCCAGCTCCTCCTGCCCGGCGTCGGTGAGGACGGTCGCGCGCAGTCCGTTGCCCGGCCACCCCTTCTGCGCGAGCTCGCCCACCGAGACGCGCAGGAAGCGCGGCGCTGGCGCGCCAGCGGCGGACGGCGCGGCCAGCTCCGCTCCGCAGGACCTGAGCGAGACGAGCCCCAGCCCGCGGGCGGTGAAGCGATACGACGCCGAGAGCGCCCCGTTCGAGACGGCGATCCCCTCGCCGTCCCACGCCACGCGCATCCCGCCCAGAACCTTCTCGCCGGACGGCGGCGCGGAGAGGCGGCGCATGAACTCCGCCGGGCTGTCGGTCGTTATGCCGTCGGCCCCTATCAGCGCGGCCTGCACATAAGTCTCCATGTCGTTCACCGGCCACACGTTGCACGCCATGCCGGCGGCGTGGATCCTGTCGACGTCGCCGGCATGGTAACCGCCCGTCCAGAGCGCGATCATCTTCGCGCCGAGCGACTTCGCCTGGTCGAAGTACCAATCGTTGAACTTGTCGAATACTATTATGCCGATCTGCGCGGCGGGGTCCGTCTCGTGCATGATGCGAAGAGACCGGTAGTCAGTGGAGATGAAGATGTAGCGGCCGCGGTCGAGCTTGGACGCGGCAAGGGCGGAGAGCTTTCGGCAGTATTCGCGCACCAGATCGTCGGTGTAGAAATTCGGCACTGCCTTGCGGTGATTGTATGTCTTGAGCTCAAGCTCAATGAAGGAGTCCGGCACGGAGGCCACAACGTCCAATATCTCCTCCGGCGTCGGAATGGGCTCGCCGGACAGCTTCAGACGGATCGCACGCAGTTCTTCGAGCGTCAAGTCCTCCAGATAGCCCGTTCCCGTCGTCGTGCGGTCAAGAGTGTCGTCGTGCATTATGGCGAAGCGGTGGTCCTTCGTGTAGCGGATGTCCGTCTCGAAGCGCCTCACGCCCCTGGCGACGGACTGCTTGAAGGTGCCAAGGGCGTTGTCGTCGTATTCAAGCCGTCCGCCACGGTGCGCGGTTATGACTGGAAGCTCGGCCGCCGCGCACAGCGCGGCGAAGCACAGCAACGCGAGCGCAACACTCTTCTTCATGAAGCCTCCGTCACTTGAAGATGACCATCGTGCCCCGACGGTCCGGCACGTTCAGGTAGAGCGTCTTGCCCACCACCGAGAAAGAGCATCCCTCCGGAAGGAGCGCGTTGGAGGCGGCAAGCGCAGCTGCGTTTACGCTCATGGTGGTCGACGCCCTCGCGACCGTGATGCGCCCGCCGAGACGGCTGGCGTAATCCTCCACGTCCGCCGTCACCAGACTGTTCGCGCTGACTTCAAACCTGACCGTCTCTATTAGCACATGGTCCTTCGCATAGCCTCTGCGCGGCACCTGCAGATGAAGCGTGGCGCTGTTCCCAAACGACACCGTGCTGGCGCAGATGATCTTCGGATGGTCCCCCTGCATCTCCACGCGGTTTCCAGTGACAGCATCATCCGCCTGCCTTCCGTTTTCCTTGTATCCTATCTGGAAGCCGTTGCCGGTGTCCGTGGTCTCGAACGTGGAGTTGGAGATCACGGTCGTGCAGTCCTTCGACATCATGCGGAAGCGCTTGGTCTTGGCATACGACTCGTCGAGAAGCTCGAAGCGGTTGCCTGGCGTGGTGTAGGTCACATTAGTGCCAAGGTCAACGCCGATCGAGCAGGTGTTGGTGAGCGCATAGAACCGCGATCCATGCGCGATGCGCAGCGTGTTGTTCGTGCTGTATGCGCCTAGGCGGAAGTAGCTGTTGCGCACATTCAGCTCCGCGCCGTCCAGGAACTCCACGATGTTGTCGTGGCTGCGGCGGAAGATGTCGTATGACGAGGCGGAGAGCCCCTTGCAAAGATCGACATCGCTTCCATGGACGCGCAGATAGTTGCCGTGGTTGCCGAGGTTGCCGCAGTAGAATACCATCGCCGTGGCAGAGGCGTTGCTGATGACGCATCCGTTGTCGTTGCCGTATTCGCCGACGCGAAAGCCCGTGGCGTTGCGGAACTCCACGACGGATCCCGGCAATGCCTCGAAGATATTCCCGTCGGAACCAACGATGTTGCCACCCACATTCAACGAGGCCGCGGAGAGGCGCCCGCCATCTTTTATCGTCATGCGGTTGTGCTTCCCGGGTCCGCCGATCGTCACATGGTTGCGGACATACTGCGAGGCGTTCTCCACCTCCACGACGTTGTTGGAGGAATCGACGCCATTGGCGTTGTCGCCGCCAACGTAGAAGTAGTTGTTCGTGATGTTCGCGCCGCTCAGGACGAACATCTTGTTGCCGTCCGAGCCCTTGGCCGCGCCATTCCCGCGCCCCACGTAGAACGTGCCCGTGTCGGCCGTGGCGCCGTTGGAGAACACCACGATGTTCGATACGGAGGTGGTGTTGTAACCGACCCAGACCGGCGCTATGGTGTGGAAACTCGCATGGTCGGTCACTGTGAAGGTGTTGCAACGGTGCGAATAGCCGATCACCGACGCATCACCTCCCAGCGCCTCTAGATATGTGCCGGCACCGGTGAGCGTGACGGTGTTGAACCCTGTGTCCGGCTGGGGATTGCCGTATTGACCCGTGTAGAACGATGCTCCCGCCGTCACGCGCGCGCCTCCGCTCACGACGAGCGATGCGCGCGCGCCGGTGGCGTAGTTCTGGAAATGCCTCTTGGCGTAGACGCGCGCCCCGCCTGTGATCGTGCAGGCGGTGTCGTAGCTGTGCTCTCCCCAATAGAAGATGTCGGCGTTTGTCACGACTACGCCGTCCGTGAGCGTCACATCGACCCCGGAGATGGAAGTGCCCTTGCCGCACATGAAGTGCGACCCGGCCATATCCCAGGTTCCGCCCTTGAGAGTGGCCGATCTGTTGTTTGACGGGATCGCGAACCCATTCTGCCCGGAGCCGGCGGTCATTGTGATCTTGGCATTGTTCGCCGTGAAGTCGAACACGGCCCCGGCCACATCCACCGTGACGGAGCTGAACGAGACGTCCGAGGACGCCGTGTATGTCCCCGCCTTCGTAAAGCGCGCGGAGTCCGTTGTGGATGGCAGAGTGCCGCCCCATGCGGACGGGCTTGCTATATCGCCCCCGGCGTTCGGGAAATTGACGCCGCAGGCCACTTGGACCAACATCATTCCGATGATTCCTGACATCACTATTTCTTTTTTCATGGCGTTTCCTCAATTCTAGCCGCGCCGGCTGACGGCACGCCTGGCTGCCAGTATGCGATGGGAGTATCATATCATAGCCAAGAGGTTTTTACAACCCCAAAACAGGAATTCCAGTAATCGGTCAGTGAAGTGCATGGTCGTCGCTCCGAGGCGCATGGCGCGGTGGTCCTGTTCCGCTCACTCGCCTTGCGGCGAGTGCTCGTAAACGGCCCACCGCA
>Ga0265298_10000246_pt1 | contig 83190 bp, 58 predicted proteins | sample AusTroGonzalo_MG_3_FD_193486 | JGI IMG/M metagenome (GOLD analysis project Ga0265298, IMG submission 193486) | Bovine rumen microbial communities from tropical cattle in Woodstock, Queensland, Australia - Gonzalo_01 | ecosystem: Host-associated > Mammals > Digestive system > Stomach > Rumen ...
TTTGTTCGCTGGCCACCTGGCCGTTTTCACCGACATAGCGCACGGTGACAGTCGCCACGTCGAGCAGATGCTGCGACACGGTGGCGGTGTAGTTGACCTTCACACTGGTCAGTACTTTCGTGGGCTGCGGCATAGGATCATCGTCACTACTGCATGCAGTCAGGCAGCCAAGGACCATCAGGCCCCCGAACAGCATAGTCATAATCTTCATATTCTTCATAGTCAATATTTATTTCGTCATTACCTTTTTACCATTGATAATATTCACACCCTTGACAGGTGCTGAGAGCTGTCGACCATTCAGGTCGTAGACGCGCTCCGTACCGTCGTTGTCGATGGTGCGCAGTTGCTCTATACCAGTAGGATCTTCGAGCGTCATGCCAATGGCACGGGTGCCAGCTATGCGGTTCTGCAGCAGATAGGCACGGTAAGGCAGGATGCGAGCCTGACGGTGTTCGTCGGTGTCGGACATCACGGGATGCCACTTGCCGTCCTGCTGTAGGGTGTAAGCTCCCAGTTCGGCAGCCTCGGCATTGCTGATGCCGTAGAGCGTGCCGCGCATCGAGAAGCCCGGGGCGTCGTGCTGGCGACCGTAGGTCATACCGCCACTGGCCGGAATCTCGGCAGCACCTGCGTTCAGCGATGCATCGCCGTCGGCTGTCCAGATGAGGTAAGGCTGCAGGGCCTCCAGCGTCTCGAAGGTCTGGGTGAATATCAGCTCGTTGTCGCTACGACCCGACATCTTGTAGGCCTTGGCGCCCGTGGGGATATTCATCTCATATGGCAGACAGATGGTATAGGGTGCAGTGCTCTTGGCCAGCGTGCGGGTGTTCTCCACCTTGTCGGCCTTGAAAGCGTAAGGCACGTCGTAGTCCTGACTGTCTATCAGTCGGTAGTTCGCGCAGTTTATGACGCTGGTGGTGTCGCCAACAACCACGTTCACCTCGTCGGTCTGACCATAGCCCGATGGCATGAAGCAGAGCGTATTCTCCGAGAGTCCCTTGTTTCGCAGCCCGCCGTTCTGCAACTCAGATAGGAAGTCTGCGTCTTCGCACATCATGAAGTCAGCCCAGTGCAGATTTGTGGCATCGTTGAAACAGTTGTCATCGAGGCTCTTCAATGGCATCGGCATAGCAATCCGCTCCAACTTGGTCAGCGGCTGCAAGTCGGCAGCCTTCAGTGAGTCTATTTGCGTATAGCGCAGCAGCGAGAGGTCGGTGAGGTTCGTAAAATTACGGAACCAACCGTCGACGCTTGACACATAGACCAGATCGTCTTCCGTAGCAGCGGCATGTGAAGCAAAAGCCGCAAACGAGTCGTCATCCTTGAACATACCGGTAGAGATATTGTTGGTGCGTTGCCACGACGAGCCTACGTAGTCTTGATCATTTATGTAGTCCTTGAAAATACTCGGGCGCACATAGAAGGCATCGAACGTCGGGTTATAGTTGTTGCACATATTGCGCCAGAACCAATTGTCGGCATCCATATCTGGTTTCTTTGTGGCAAGGATATACATGCGTGTGAGAGCAGCGTCATCATCGAAAGCACTCCAGTTGATGGTCTCGATGTCGTCGCCGACAACGACCGCCTCCAGTGCCAGACACTCCATGAGCGAGCGGGTGTCGATTTCTTTGAGCGTCTTTGGCAGGATGAGTGTCTTCAGGGCGTAGGCGCGACGAAGGGCGAAAGGTGGCAGTACATTATCATCTTTCACCTTGTCGTCGGTAGCGAACCATCGGTCTTCAGCAAAGATCGCATCGCTCTCCACCACCTGTGCGTCATACAGATCCAGATATTCCAGTTTCCCAGTGCAGTTGCGTGCATCTTTCCATTCGCTGTAGCCTGCCAGGAATCGCAGCACTGCGAAGTCCTCGCCCGAGATGGGGCCGCTGATCTTCAGCCGTCGGATGCTGTTGATGTCTCCGTAGACACCACGCACATACTTTGTTTCGCCATTGCTATAGAGCACACGTTCTGTACGCAGGCCCAGCTTCTCGGCCACCTGACCATATCCGGTAGTGGTAATCTCTATGAAATCGTTATTATTATATTGGTTGGCGCCGCCCACGATATGGTCGGCATACTCAGCCCATTTGGTGCGATAAAGCTTGGCGAGTTTCTTGGGTACGAAGATGCGGAACGTCGGCGGCAGGTCGCGCAGCGCACCCTGTTCCATCGTAGGTACACTGTCACAATACACATAGATGCTGTCCAGACTATAGCATCCGCGGAAAGCATCGTAGCCTATTTCACGCAACGTGTCGGGCAGCACCGTGCGGCGCAACATGTCGCAGCCGGCGAGGGCACTACCCAGCGAAGTGATGTTGGTGAAGGTGCTCAGCTCATCGAAGGTCTGAACGCCGCTGCCTTCGAGGATGCCGTCGATGTTGCTCAGTTTATAATACTCTGAGGGGAAGAAATGCCCCTTGGCGGCAAAGGCACGAAGTGCGGCATCGTCCTTGAATGGGGATAGGATATCGCTGGTATATTGGGTGATAGCCGGTTCGTTGACATAGTCGCCGATTTGTGAGTTCGGCACGTAGACGGCCTCGATGGGTGTCTCCCATGAGTCGTAGTTCATCAGTCCGCCACTGGCATCACTCTTAGCACTCTGGCGGGTCAGGAATACCAGTTCCGAGAGTCCATGTACATAGCGGGTTATCTCATCGTCGTAGCCACGCGTGTCATCACCCACCACCAGCCTCTTCAGATTGGTGGCGTGCTCAAAGCAACTCTCCTGTATATAAGTGGCCGAACGCGGCAGGATGACGGTTTCCAACTTGTCGCAATAGTAGAACATGTAACTGCCCGTTTCATTCTCCTTATCCAGGTAGTTGTTGAAGCCGGAGCACTGGTAGGGGTAAGTCTTGTCCTGTTTCAGTTGGGCATTGTAGAGATTCAGGTAGCGCAACTGACCACAGGTGGGGTCGCTGTTGTTCACGTCGGCACCGCCCAGGAAGCGCAGCACGCCCACGTCCACACCATTCAGCGGACCGCTCACGGTGAGCGAGTCGATCTTCCAGTAGGCACCCCTCAGCCCCACCAGATAGTTGCCGTCCATGATGGTCTCCAAGCCAAGCTTCGAGGCCAGTTCGCCCACCTTGGTGGTGGTCACCTCCTTCGGGAAGGTCTTCTGACCCTCATAGGCCACGATATAGTCCTTATATTGGCTCCACGCCCGTTTATAGTCATCAACGGCTCCAGCGGGCACGTAGATCTTAAAGTCGTCGTATGGTACCCACTCACTACCTCTTGGTAAACCCTCGGAGTCGTATATCGTCTTCCAATGTCCGAATACATGCTCGTCCAGAGAGGCAGGTTGGGTGCCTAAGCAGCGCACGGTCTTCAGATTCGAATTATAACTGAATGCTTCTTCGCCGATTTCCGTCACGGCGGCAGGAATCTCTATCTCGCGCAGGTCACATTGAGAGAAAGCCCAGCTGCCGATGCTTTTGATGGTCGAGGGCAGTTCGATGGCTGTCAGGTTCTTGTCTGCGACGAACCACGAGCCGCCAACATAGTCGAGGCCCGCCCACTCAAACTGCTTGAACTCGGGGAACTGCCTGATCTGCGTATTCTTTGAGAATTTGCCATTGAGCCACGAGAAGCCTTTCTCCTTCAGCCTGCTCATGTCGGTAAGGTCAGACCAGCTTTTTGAAATAAATGCGGCTGTGGAGACGAAGCACAAATCTTTCAGCGCATTTCTCACCGCTTTGTCACCTATAATCAGAAGGCAGGGTGCAAAATGATCCTTGTAAACAGCCCATGTAGAGTCGGCCTCGAACCACGCCACCTGCTGGGGCTGCATCTTGAAGAGGACGTTAGAACAGTCCGCAAACACGTCTTTGCCCAGTTTGATCTGCTCTGGTCTCAAGGGTTGGGCATAGTTCTTGCCAAACTCCCACGAAGTTGGATTGAACATCTCAGATTCTCCCTTACCCTCGGTGCGCAAGTAAACCATGTTAACGGCTCTTAGCAGGTTGTTGTCGGCAAAAGCGCCATCTTGCAGGGTGATGTCAAAGTCGAGATAGGTCTTGCCAAAGGGGCCAAAGCCCTGAACGTCCCAGAATGTCACGCTAGTTACATCCCTTTTAGCACGGTAGGCATCCTTCTTGACGTAGTCCAGCTTGTAGTTGTTCCATACACCGATATCGTTGAACAGTGCCAACTCGCCTTTGCAATTACTGAGTTTGGAGGGATCGTGGCCCACTGCTACCAGATGCTCCACTTTATGGCCTCCCACTTTTTCTACCAGTTGTACGCCTCCTGTATAGGCGTATGAATAAAGTACACCGAAGTCACTAAGACAGATTGCTTCTTCTACGGGTTTGTATTCAAAGAACCGCTTATATTTCACCCACTGTTTGTCGGCAAGGAAGTCCTCTTTGCGCTCTTCGGGGATGATGATACGCACCTTTGTGGAGTCGAGTCCGGCAAAGATGCTGTCGCCACAGAGAATAAAGTTCTCAGGACCCAGTGCACGGGTGCCGTTTTCCTTGGTCTTCAGACGCAGGTCGAAGGTGTGCAAGGCCGTACAGCCCACAAAAGCCGAGTCGGGAATGGCAATGATACCGCTGCTCATGGTGTGACTGTTCACATCGTCGTTCTCTATGAAAACAACGCTCTCCAGGTTTGTCTTGTTCTGGAAGGCACGGCTGCCAATGCCCACTGTGCGTGTATCGCTGTCGGGACTATATTTGATTTCGGCATTTCTCACGTTGTCATCCACCTCTTTGACGCAGGTATGATAGATGAGTTTTTTCGACGGGGTGGTAATGAGGTTGCCGCCAACCATTCCGACCTGATTCATGTTTGACGCGATGTTGGCACGCATACCATCTCCGAACTTGTCTGGACTCACTTGGTCGCCAAGCACACAGAAGGCTTGGAAGCTGCCATTAACCCCCGCAGAGAACGCTGTATTCAGTGCTGTCGCCTTTGCAGCATTCAAGGCAGTATTCTTAAGACCGTACACAAAAGCGTCCTGGAAGAATGACGACTGCATTTTCTTAATGATAGAGCTTTTCACCAACTCCTTCAAAACGGCCTGATGGGCTATCATATCGGGAAGAACATCAGCCAACATCCTTCGGACGAGATAGGCCATCCAATCAACTTCTTCCATGGATAGCTCAATAAACGTACTATAATCAATGAAAAAGCCAGCACGCATGAATCCTTTTTCGATAAGGAGGTCTCTGACGTAATCACTAATGTAGAATCTTGTCGTGCCGGCAGTTGTCCACTTTTCTAATTCCCTACTGCACACTTGCACTAATGCAGATCTCAATTTAGAGCCAGAAACTCCTTGTAAAGAAGACTGAAGTGCCGTTGCTTCACTTATCGTCTTAGTTGTTTCTACCAATTCGGTGGCCAAGGCCTCATTGCCTGCTTCAGTGGCCCCCGAACTACCACCCATGGTGGCGGCCGTGATGGCCAATTCGGCTAAGATGATGGGGACATTCCACCACGACAGACTCTGCATCACCACCTGATCGGTGAGATGAGTACCGGCCGATGTGGCGGCGTAGGCGTAGGTAATGCCATCTTTCTTGATGTCTGTTTTCGTAGAAGGCACGAAGTCGGCAGGCTTTAGCAGGTTACGATAGGGTATCCAGTTGGGATCCTCGCAGAAGTCGAGGTAACGGTCGGGCGAAACGATGATATCCGGTGGCGTCACGCCTATTGTTTCATTAAACATCTCCAGGTCTTGATTGTTGTATCCGAAGATGTCGGGACCTGGAATCACATCCTCTGGCCCCAGCACCTCCCAGTGGTCGTCGCCGTCCTCCACAAAGTAGAACAAACGGATTTCTTTCAGATTAGGGCAGTTACGGAACGCATTGTTCTCAATACAGATCTTCAGGTCGCTGTACGAGTTTGCACTGCGGCCGTTGGTCTGCCAGAACTCCACTGCCTTCAGTTCATTGCATCTGTGGAAGGCATTGCGGCGGATGGCGATGGTCTTGTAGTTATAATACGAGCCGATGTCGTTGTAGATGCGGGCCACGCCGTCGTGACTCCTCAGGTAGTCGTCATCGGCACCCTCGATAGTGGTGTAATATACCGTAGCACCGTTGTTGGCATCAGCCAGCAGCGTACCGGCATTGAAGTTCTGGTAGTCGGCGTTCCACAGGCGCAGCTGCTTCATCACCTCCTCGCGCTGTTCGCCGTCGTTGGACAGATAGGTCTTATTGTCCTCTGCCAGCATGCACTTGTAACGCACGCCGTATTCGTTGATTTCGTAGCCCGAGGGCTCGTAGCTGATGATGCGGTTCTTCAGTTCGCTCCACACGCTCGACGAGCGGTAGTCGTTGAGCGTCGAAGTAGCCACGCGGATCATGGCGTTGGGCGACCCCTCGAGCATGTTGCTCCAGATGCGCTGAATGCAGTTGGTGGGCATGGGGGCCCAGTGGTTGTAGCCGCGCGTGATATACTGCATCAGGTCGATCTTCTCCAACTGCGGGGCGTTATTGAAGGCCCGGTGTCCAATAAAGAAGTAAAACTCGGTGTTGGCATTATAAACCTGTGCATCAGCGTCCTGGAAATAGATGCGCTTCACCTTCGACTCGCCTGTAAAGCCTTTGTCGGCCACACAGCCCAGATGGGTGTGACTGGTAAAGTAGCCCACGAGGTCGTTCAGGATATACACCTCGCCGTTGCTGGGCACGCTCTCCTCGTCGATCGAGGCCGCAGTGATGTAGTCGCCCTCAGCGTTCACATACCAGCCGTCATCGTCCAGATACCAGCCGTATGTCTGCGGAGTATGCACGCTGGTATTGAAGAACTTCGTGTAGTTGTTCTCCGAGATGTACGTGTACATCACCCCCTTGTAGGTATAGGTATAGTCCTCCTCGGGTGCGCGTCTGGGCACGCGGCGGGCTGTCACCACCGTACCGTCGGTCATCTTAACCTGATTGGGAATAGAGTCAGCGGTCTGTTCGGGGGTAGACGCAGCGACCTGTTCGGGCATCGTCACTGCTTCGTTGTCGTCTGCCCAAGCACCTGTGGCTGCTATCGTCAGCCAAAAGGCAAATAGTAATATTAGTCTATGCATAATTTTCTGATATGATTGTCAAAAATATCTTTTTTCGCATTTGTTATTCACATGAAGTTAATAGACCGCCCATTATTCTTAATAATATAACTCGACTAGCGAGTCCTGGGCAAATCAAAATCGGCTTGCGCTATTAGTTAATAGATGCGACAAATATACAATTTTTTTTGAATTATAACAAAAAAATAACTTTTTTTAAATATTTAAATAAAAAATCAAGTCTCGTAAATTTCAAGGTTTACAAGACTTGATATCGCGACTAAATATCGCAGTTAAGTAACAATTTTTATGCGAACAAAAACCCCACTTTGCCTAATATTTAAAGAACTACCACCAAGAAACTCACGTAGCAGCGAGGTAGGCGGAATCTGGCCGGCGGGTATGATGTTGTTATTAATGGAGGAGGCCCCTATGGTGAGGACATTGAAAATATCATTGTGACAGATAATTAGTTCTATAGCTAAGATTATTGAGATTTAGCAACGACAAGTATAGTACCTCCATTCAAATAGTTTGAAGCCTCCAAACGGGGTGAATGGGGCCTCCAAACACCTCGTTTGAAGGCCCCATTCTTTTTGTCTTCTCCAAAAATTATGGGAAAGCTTTGTGGGAATGAAAAATAATGCTTATCTTTGCTGCAAACTTATAACTACAAAGTAATTTACTAACAATTGTTTCGATGATAAAACATACTAATGCTTATTGTGCTGCAACCCAATGGGTGTGGCGTAGAATGGCTTTGATGGTTGTGCTGCTATGCTTGGCAGTGGGTGATATGCAGGCCGACCCTATTACTCGTGAACAGGCTCAGAAGAAGGCTGCCGAGTTTATGAAACAACAGAAAGATACGCGCAGATTGGCACCAGTGAACGCGAAGAAGCTGGCGCCACGACGCAGCGCACAGACGAGTGATGCTGAGCCTTACTATGTGTTCAACCGCGAGATGAATGGTGGCTTCATCATCGTGTCGGGTGATGATAGCACGATTCCTGTGCTGGGCTATTGCGACGAGGGTGAGTTCGACTATACGCAGGCGCCGCCAAATATGCGTGACCTGCTGGATGACTATGCCCGTCAGATTACGAAGATTCAGCAAGGTGCTCCTGTCATCACGGATGCTATTCCTACTCACCCAAAGGTGGATCAGCTTCTCACTTGTAAGTGGAGTCAGGGCTATCCCTACAATATGACATGTCCGGACTACTTCGGACTGGGTCGTTCGGTGACGGGATGCGTGGCTACGGCAATGGCGCAGATCCTGTATTACCACCGCGACAAGTCGGTCACCGAGACTCAGGCTGCCATGCCTGGCTATACCACGTGGACATCACACGAGACCTATGGGCAACTAAAGGTGGAGGGAATACCCAAGGGTTCACCCATCGACTGGGCTAATATGAAGGATACTTACGGTACAGCCAGCGACCTACAACGCCTTGCCGTGGCTGACCTGATGCACTATTGCGGCGTGGGTGTGAAGATGGACTACACGAACAGCGCGTCTGGTGCACAGTCCTATGAGGTGTATAATGCCCTGAAGGCTTACTTTGGCTATGGCAACTCGGTGCGTTATGTGGACTATTCACAGGTGACTACCGATGCAGGTTGGGATGAAGTGGTGTATAATGACATCGCTGCTCACCGACCTGTGTACGTGAGTGGTGCCAATGCTACTGTGGGACATGCCTTCGTGGCCGATGGCTACGACGGTAATCTGCGCTACCACATCAACTGGGGATGGGGCGGACAAAGCGATGGTTACTACTATCTGACAAACCTGACGCCAGGACAAGGACAGGGTACGGGTGGTAGTGAAGATGGCTATAATGCCTACAAGCAGATTATTGTAGGTATAGAACCTGAGAACTATGGTGAGAAAGCCATGACCTTTGCCGATGCTAAGGTGAAGGCTATCTGCGTGGAAAACTGGGATGCCGACAAGGATGGTAAGCTGACCTATAACGAGGCTGCTGCCGTGACCGATCTAGGAACTGCTTTTAAGGACCAGACAACCATTACAAAATTCTCGGAGTTGTACTATTTCAATGGTCTGAAGAACATCAGCGATGATGCGTTTAGTGGTTGTGTGAAACTAACTTCTATCCGCTTGCCTCGTAAGTTGGAAACAATTGGTAATCGTGCTTTCAAAAACTGTCAGACATTGACAGAGTTCGTATTGCCAGACTATGTGACAGCCATCGGCGAGGAAGCATTCTGTGGTTGCGCCGCACTTCCTATGCTCACGTTGCCCGAGACAGTTACGGCTGTAGAGAAAGGTACGTTCAGCGGATGTACCTCGTTTACTAGTTTCGAACTGCCAGTAAGTATTGTACGATTGGGTGATGGCGCCTTTGCTGGATGTACGAAACTGAAGACTTTCAAGGTGAATACCTATAACCCTGCAGCTATCGTGATGGGTGAGGGTGTATTTGCCGACATCGACCTTGCGGGTGTAACGTTAAACGTGCTGCAAGGTACCAAAGCCTATTTTGCAGCTACTGAGCAGTGGAAGGACTTTGGTACTATCTTCCAGGCACGCGAGCTGTCGGGTGGTAACTTCGTGGCTATTGAAGCCGGTAAGGAATACTACCTGTATAACGTAGGTTTAGGGCGCTATCTTAACTGTGGCGAGGCATATGGTACGCAGGCTGTGGTAGCTAACAGTCCGCTACGCTTCAAACTCAACGATAAGTCGTCGGCAGGTCAGGATACTTATTATCTGACTTGTATGAACTCAGGACTGAACGGTGTTTACCTGTTCCGTACCTATACTGATCCTAATGTGGGAAAGGGTGTTAGGGCTGTCTTCGTAGATGGTACCACACTGAACGACAGCGCCTATTGGGTTATCAATGCAAAGGGAGACAATGTATATACCATCCAGACACATTCTAGTGACCAGGGATATGCGGAAGACCGATATCTGGGTGTGCAGGCCACTCATGCCAGCAACGCGGCTTCGCCAACCTATGGCGTGTATAGCGACATCGACTATGCCGCATATCAGCAGAACTGCCATTGGAAGTTTGTGGCCTACGATGAGGCACAGGCTGATATCTATACTGAAGCATCAGCGCTGCTGAACTTGATAAATATGGCTAAGAAGAAGGGACGCAATGTGGAAGCTGAACAAGCGGTATATGATAATCTGGAAAGTTCGAAGGACGATATCTTGGCAGCCCAGCGTTCGTTGCGCGAGAAACTGAACCTCATAGAGTTCAAGGACTCACAGATTGCCAGTGTTTGCCGCACGCGTTGGGATACATCTAACGATGGTGAACTGAGCATCGGTGAGGCTGCTCAGGTGAAGGACTTTGACTATACATTCAACGGTTCTGGCATTACGAGCTTCGATGAGTTCCAGTATTTCACGTCTATACCTTATATATATAATAGTACGTTCTCTAACTGTAAGAGTCTAACCTCTATTATCCTGCCTGAAGGCGTGGAGAAGATATACTACTATGCATTCCGCAACAGTGATAAGCTGACTCGCATAAACCTGCCGGCAGGTATCAATACGTTGGGACAACAATGTTTCGGCTATTGCACGGGACTGCGTGAGGTGACTATATGGAATCCCGATCCTGATGTCATTGAGGTTAGCAGCAATGCTTTCGCAGGGGTCGACCTTCAGGCATGCACGCTTTATGTGCCTTACGGTTCAAAGGCACTCTATGAAAAAGCTGCTGTATGGAAAGACTTCGGAACTATCAAGGAGTTCCGTGGAAAAACACAGCCTCAGTTCTCTGCTGTTACAACCGATGTGCCAGGCTACCTTTACAATCTGGGAAGTCGTAAGTATGTGAAGATGGGTGAGGCCTATGGCACGCAGTCGGTTGTTGGCAATAGCGGTATCGTGTATCAGTTTAAGCATACGGCTGCGATGGACGAAGGTGTGTATTACATCCAATCGAAGGAGACCGAGAAGGTTGTTTTCCGTGTATCTACTGACAGTAAGGTGGGCGATGGCGTGAAGACCTGCTTTGGTGATGGCTCGTTGTCGGCTAAGGCATACTGGAAATTGGAGGATGCAGGCGACAACCTGTTCCGCCTGTATGTACCCGAAACTGATGCTACCTACGTAAAGGGTGATTATCTGGGAACCAACGAGGGGCATACCAGTGCAGTGGCCAGTCCTACTTATGGCCTTTATTGGGACGAGAAAGCTACGGATAAACGCACATTGTGGGCATTTGTTGCTTCGGAGGATATGCAGCAGGCTCGACGTACGGACTTGTTGCTGACTAAGATGAAGACCATGCTGGATAAGTGCGTGGCAAAGTCTATCGATGCAAAGGAGGAACAGGCTGTATACGATGATATGGCAAGTACGTACGAGACTATCAATGAGGCTGTTCAGTCTCTACGCAAGAAACTACATTATATCGACTTTGCCGATAGCTATGTGCAGAGTATATGTCTGCAGAACTGGGATATCGATGAGGATGGAGAACTTACACAGGAAGAGGCCGCACAGGTGACAGACATCGGCACGTTGTTCCAAAAGAACTTGAACATCAAACAATTTGAGGAGTTGAAGTACTTCACTTCTCTGAAGGAGATAGCTGCCGGTGCCTTTACGGGTAACTCTGCACTGAGTGTGGTATGTCTGCCACCAAGCGTGGAGACACTGGCAGAAAATGCTTTCTCCAACTGTTATGACCTGAAATACCTTGTGATTCTTAATGAGAAAGCCGTGGTACCTCGTGCATCGAGCAGCGTACAGATTAATGTGACGCTCTTCGTCCCTGAAGCGTTGGCTGAGGCTTATGAGGCATCAGACTGGAAAGGAAAGTCTACGGTTCTCGTTTATACTGGCATTCCTGAAGTGACGGCCTATGGCAAGCGCTCCTATGGACGTACCTATGCTACGGTGAAGTACACGTTGACAGGTGCACCCATCAATGGCGAACCCGACTATGCCTGCGACGTGATAGAGGTGGGGACAACACCTGTGGGAACTTATCCAATCACGGTGACACCGGGTACAATCACTACACCTGGCTTGGTATGTAAGGAAGGTGTCTTTACGATTGAGAAATCGGCACTCACCATCACGGCATTGGATGCCACACGCGAGGTGGGACAACCTAATCCTGTGTTTGAACTGAAATACAAGTCGTTCCGCAACGACGAGACTGAGGAGGTGTTCTTGAAACAACCCGTGGTGACATGTGATGCGACACCAGAGAGTCCTGCCGGTGAATATGAGATTAAGGTAAGCGGTGCTGAGGCTCAGAACTATGAGATGTCCTATGTGTCGGGCGTGCTTACCGTAGTGGAAGCTACTGGTGTGAAAGGCTTGAATCAAAACACAGCACGTCAGGATGTTTACGACTTAATGGGACGTAAGGTGACATCTCCCAAACGCGGTGTTTACGTGTCGGGACAGCGCAAGATAGTCGTAAAGTAGTGTTTTTATTGAAAAAGTTTGGCAGAATCGGAAATTCTATATACCTTTGTCCGCTGACATCAACGATGTTGGCGGACAATTTGTTTTAATCAGAATATAGAAGATAGTAGATGAAAATACAATTATTCGAGCCGCAGGCCATCTATGAGTTAGGTGCCCGTTTAAATCAAGAGGATAATATCTATCCTGTAAAAGGCCAAGCTACGGCTCAGAATCATGTGTTTCTGGTGTGCGACGGTATGGGCGGTTGTGACAAGGGAGAAGTGGCAAGCCAAATAGTCTGCAATACGATCAGTGAGACTGTTGAGGCTTCCTTGAATGCTGATGAGGTCTTGACCGATGCATCCTTTAATAATGCTTTGCAGAAAGCCTATGACGCACTGGATGCTGCCGATGTAAATAACGAGGCGGAGATGGGAACTACGCTAACGTTCCTTTGCTTTCATCGTGGTGGTTGCTTGGCTGCACATATTGGTGACAGCCGTATCTATCATCTGCGCCCTTCACTGGGTCCTGATATGGGCATGCTGTATCGCTCTCGCGACCATTCGCTGGTGCAGCAACTCTATGAGATGGGACAACTGACCTATAAACAGATGAGTACCGACCCGCGTAAGAATGTTATTCTGAAAGCGTTGCAGCCCCATCAGCCAGAACTGACGATGGCTACATTGACGCATATTACCGATGTGAAGGCTGGCGATTATTTCTTTATGTGTTCTGATGGTATGTTGGAACAAATGGACGATGCTTTATTGCTTTCTATCATAGGTGCCGCATGTAGTGACGAGGAGAAGGTTTCCCGACTCGTAGAAGCAACAAAGGATAATCAGGATAATCACTCTGCATATCTTATTAAGGTGAAGAGCGTGGAGCGTGAAGAGGAGGACAAGAACTTCCCAGAGGATGAGTTCCAGGCTCGAGTGGAGAATAAAGTTCTGAATGATCCTGCTCGTAAGGTGATTCTACCCCCGCCACCTTTCCCCAAAAGAGACCCGGAAATGATGCGTCAGGCTATAGGTAAAGCAGGACAGGTACCTTCACGCCAACAGAAGGCGGTGCCACCCGTTACCAACAAGAAAGGAATGTCACAAGGTACAATTATTGGTATTGTGTCTGTGGTGGCAGTATTTGCTTTGGCGGTATTCTCTGCTGCAGGGTATTATGTCTATAATAATTTCTTTGCAGAAGAGAAAACAAAGGTGGAAACGCCAGTCGTAGAGGAGAAGATTCCCATGGCGGTAGCATACCAGCAGTTGGGGTCTGCAGAGATTACCTTTGACGTGGTTCGTCAGATTGAAAATGACGTAGAGCAAAGTGCAAACAGAAAGGAATCGGAAGATTATTCTAACCGTTTGATAGCCTTGAAACAGATATTCCTGGAAGAGTTCATGGCCAAAGAGCATAGCTTGGAAAGACTGACTAATATTTATACCTTGAGAGCAGCCTACTTCTCGCCAGAACAACGCGAAGTGATGAAGTGGTTCTTTGAATTACCAAAGCATCAGCAGGAAATGTGGGAGACTACCACGGAGCGTGTGATTAGCTTCCAAGACTTCAAAGAGAAGATGACCAATCTAATATATTATTAAATACAAAGTATGAAAGCAGTAAAAATTCTGATGTCGGCTGCCGTAGCGACAGTTCTCACATCATGTGGTGCTGGTAGCGAAAGCAACTGGCAGAATGAGCGTGATTCAATCATGGAAGTGAACGAACAGCAACAGCAGGTTCTCGATGACCTGACATCTACTCTTGTTGAAGTGTCGGCCAGTCTGGACTCTATTGCTCAGGGTGAGGGATTGCTTCGTCGTTCGAACGAGGGTCCGATGATTACCAAGGCGCAGATGCAGGAAAATCTTGCTACGTTTAAGGCAACGCTGAAAGAGAACAAAGAGAAAATAGCAAAGTTGCAGAAACAACTGGCTGCACGTAATGATCAGCTTGGTCAACTGAGCAAACTGGTAGAACATTTGAATGCTGAGATTGCTGCCAAGGAAGCTCGAATCATTGAACTGGAAGATGAACTGGCTCAGGCTAACGCTGATATTGACTTGCTCCGATTGGATATTAACTCGCTGAGTAAAACCGTATCTTCACTGCAGGATGAGAATGCTGAGCAGCGTCAGGCTATGGAGACACAGACAAATGAGGCTAACAAGGCTTATTATGTCATAGGTACTAGCCGCGACCTGAAAGAAAAGGGCGTCTTGACTGGTGGAAACCTGCTTAAAAAGAAAAAGGTGAACTACGAAGCGCTGAATCAATCACTCTTTACAAAGATTGATATTCGAACGACAACGCAGTTCAACATTCCAAGTAAGAAAGCAAAGGTGCTGACCGATGCTCCCTCAGATTCTTATACCATTACTAAGAATGGTAACAGCTGCACGCTGCATATCACGAATGTGAATCGCTTCTGGAGCATCAGTCGCTACCTGATTATCCAAGCCGATTAAGACATAATAATTGGATAAAGACATAATCGCTCGGCTTCCGCTTTCACCAAGCGCAGCCGGGCGATTGTGTTTTAAAAGGACTGCTATGATGTCTTAAAACCATAGGTTCGGCGGGCTTTTTCCCATGCTTTGCAGAGCTAATAGTTATTGTATTGTTTTTCGTCTAGGGGCTAGAAGACGGTGACAAGGGGCTTCTGGCAAGGCGTGAAAAAATTGGGGCGCACCTGTTCGTATTCGGGGACTTCTTTTCTTATTCCGAGTACTACTCACGAAACTCTTAAGGCAGAGACTGCTGCACTAAAGCAGATGTCTGCCAAGCTTTGCAGTCAACTGGGCAATGATGCTTACTACAACCTAGAACCATGGTTCAATGAGATGCCCTTTCTACGAGCCATGGGGCACTACTCTCAGTTAGCTACTACAATACGCTATCTGGATATGAACCCTCAGCGTTTGGCCACTAAGCGCTTGATGCCCGGCTTCTTTCGGGTGCAGAAAGGCATAGAGGTGTGTGGTCGCAGCTATGACGGTGTGGGCAATGTGGCTCTGTTGCACGCTGAGCACTATGATGTGGTGCATGTGCGTAGCATATGGGTGAAGGCTGCTGAGCAAGGTGATTGCAGACCGTTGCGCGACTATATGAATGGTTGTGTCCTTGAGGCTCGGAAAGGAACAATCATGGTGTCGCCTTTTATCTCGCAACAGGAAAAGCAGGTCATGCAGGTGCTGCTGAATGAACAGCGGTCTTTTATCGTTCTTGCCGATAATGGCTTTCGCGACTATTATAAACCTGTTGACGCCCTTTTTGATGCGTGTGCTGCCGGCAGGGTGCTCATACTTAGTCCTTGGTCTTACGACCCGACAAAGCGACACATCAGTCGTTCGGACTGCGTGGCACTGAATGCAATGGCCGAAGAGATACGTATGTTGGGCACCGAACAGTAACCTTCCTCGACGAATCTATGCCGGTATGACTGCAGAAATAAAATGAGATATCTTTTGGCGCTTTCTCAGCTTTTTTGTATTTTTGCAAATGAAATATTTACCTACACGCTAAGGCGTACTAATGAAATAACGTTTATAGACATGTTTATGAAGAGATTTTTAAACACAATGATCGGGCTGCTGCTTTGTTGCAGTCCTATGGTCGTTTCGGCTCAGATTACAATCGACGACGTGAAGGTGATTCACGAGACTGATACGATTTGGAATTTTGGCCTGCAAGGCGTCAATCTGTATAGCAGGTCTATGCACCGTATTGACATAGTCTATCCATCGACAGATCCGAAGGGCAACCCCACGGAGATGAGTGGGTATCTGGCGATTCCTAATGATATCTATAAGGATAATGCTCCTGTAGATGGTATCTTGCTAAACAGCCATTACACGCAGATGGGCTATGATGGTGCGCCTACGAGGGGTTATGCTCAGGGCGAAGACTATGTGATGGCTAATCCGCTGAGGCTGAATTATATCGTGGTGTGCAGCGACCAATATGGATATGGCGTGACAGAGGGTAAGGGCTACTACTACTGCTATGGCGATGCCAATGCGCAGGCAGGTATAGACTGTCTGCTGGCAGCCAGGGAACTGCTCGATGCACGTGGCATCAGTCAGGGAAAACTGCTAATTAACGCGGGCTACTCGTCGGGTGGCTACGAGGCGATAGCTATCCAGAAGTTGCGCGACATGAAATATCGCGATGTGATCTCGTTTGACAAGACTGTTGTGGGTGGTCTGCCTTTCGATATTGTTGAGGCTTACAACGAGATGATAGCCAAGAAGGACGAAACCAACCTGAAGTTGTTTGGGCTGCTGATGATACTGGACAGCTATAACACGCATGCAGAATTAGGATTGGATATCCCCAGCATGCTATATGAGCCAGCAGCATCGATGTTTGACGAGTGGTTCCACACGGGGAAGTACTCCACACAACACGTTAAGGATGCGCTGGACGGACTTGCCATCACCGAAGTGGTGAAGGATACTTTGCTGAACTCGAAATCGCCAGTGGTGAAAATGCTAAAGCAAGCCATGAAGGACGTGGCTCTGGAGAACGACTGGGAGCCTGACACTACGCAGAACTATTTCGTGCTGAATGTGTTGCACGACTGTGTGGTACCAGCGGGCAGTTGCAGGGCTCTGCCTGACTTCTTGACCAATTACTATTATGATGGTAAGCCAAGCCCACTGTTTAAAAAGAGTATAGTGCCGGAACAGACCCATCTGCAAACCAACTTTGTGATACCCTCTGACGACCATGTGTATGTGGGCGGTATCGCCTACTATTTAAATCTGGCTGCGATGATGGCTGCTTTACCTATATTATATTATGATGGCGAGCTGAACACACATTATGCCGACCTGGTAAAGGATGCAACGCCGATGACCATCATTCATAAACTGGAGGAAAAGGGCATCGACCTGAAGAAGATTGTGAAAGAACGAATGGCCAGTGAAGGTGGTGGTTCGGGCAACATCTTCTCGCTGTTGACACAGTTGGACGAGACACTGGAACCGTACGGCTTGAACTCTTTGGAATTGCTGCAGATGGCAGACGACAGTGGACTGTCGCTGATGGACATCATTGAGATCTATTCTTATCTGACGTCGGAAGACAGTCGTGGCGGTGAGAGCTTCGAAATGGCACCTTCGCATACAACCAATCGTGTGGCCAGCGTGAAGGAAGAGGACGGCACGTTCAGTGTGATGACGCTCAACGTGGACGGATTGCCAGGCAAGTGGCTGACGCTGGACGTGAACAAAGACGGACCTAAGTCGGAAGGCAGCATGGCTATCAGTAGCTATCTGGCCAGCAAGAACTGCGATATCATTGCTATGCAAGAGGACTTTAACTACCGTTGGGAGATATGGTCGCAGCTGTTTGCCAACTACCAGCACGATGAATGGACGGGCGGCATTATCTATGAGGACATGCAGAACTGTGACTTCCTGCATCCGCAAAACATCAAGTTGGCTTGTGATGGACTGAACATGTCGTGGAAAAATGGCAAACAGTCGAAAGGCTATGAGCGAGTGGAATGGCAACAGAGCTTCGGAAAGTTTAGCCACGACTTCGATGATATGGTGACCAAGGGCTTCCGACGCCATGAAATGGTGCTGGAAGATGGTTCCGAGGTGGTGGTCTATAACATGCACATGGATGCCAGCAGCTATCGTGACGAAAGCAATGGCAACGATGTGAGAGACCGTGAGGCCCGACTGTCGCAGTGGACTCAGCTGAGAGATTATATCATGGCACACTTGGACGAACGTCCTGTCATTGTGATGGGCGACATGAACACGCTGTACCACCGGGATGATGTGAAAAAGGTGTTCTTTGACGAGATAGAGGCATCTGGACTGGCTACTGCTGCCGATGTATGGGTTGAACTACAGCAAAACGGAGTGTTCCCAGAGATGGGCGGCGATCGACAGGCAGACGAACTGCTGGATAAGGTTATCTATATCAATCCGAAGGATGCAGCAACAACCATTGTGCCGCTGAGTTACGAAGTGGATAGGGAAGGTTATGAGGTTAACGGCCAACCGCTGGGCGACCATTATCCCGTGATTGTGCGGTTTGCGGCGCAGTCCACCAAGAATGCTGCTGGTGTTGAGGGCGTGACGGTTCACTCGGAAAATCAGGAATGGTTCTCGGTTCAGGGCGTTCGCAAGGATGCACAGCGTAAGGGTATCGGCATCAATCGTCAAGGACAAAAGGTGCTGTTCTAATTTGAGCTGAACAGTCGGTCTGTTTGGACCATTTTGCAGATCAATAGTTGAGCTTTTATGTTCCAAGAGTAAAGCTTTTGATCCGTATCCAGACTTTAGAACGACTGCGTCTAAACTTTAGAAACGATGTTTCCAGACTCTAGAATGCACATTTCTAGAGTCTGGATTTTGTATGGTATTTATCGTTTTACATCAGTAAGTTGCCAATATCACTTCCTTGAACAAAGACTATTGACCATCAACTGCGCCGCTTTTACTCCACTGACCATTTCGTTCTATAGTGGCGTATATACTGATGGCACGATGGTAAAGATCATGAGATAAGTTGCGTTTATACCTAATTCTAAATATAAGGACTCTCTGAACCGTGAATGCGTTTCAGAGAGTCCTTTGTTTTTAAAGGGCCACCATACGTCTTTTGGTATTTTTGTTTCATTTGAGAGAAATATTGATGTGTTGATCGTTTTTTCTTATTGGATGTATCATTTTTTATTGTGAAGATGCCTTTTTTAATATACATTTGCGCCAGAATTAAGAATTTTACCAAATGTATTATTAATTTAAAACAGTAATCTTTATGAAAAAAGTATTTTTACTCACAGCATGGTTTGTAACAACGGTTTGTAGTGCACAGGTCGTGATCTGGAAGGCCCGATGGTTAATGATAAGGGAATCCTTGCGTGTGCAGACAATTCACTCGATGGTGAGGTGACGATCACAGGTGTTATAGGCAAGGGCACCTATCAGTGCACATGGGATGGCGACTGGCATTCGATGGATTATGATGACTATGCCCTTATTGCAAAGAAGCTGGCTCCTACGGCAACTAAGCTCTTCGTCAAAGATGCCGCCCGTTGGGATGAAGACTGGAGCGCTATCGAGGCAAAGTGTAATGGTATTGAAATCGTTAAAACGGATGACGCCAACCATATTGACACAGCCGTTTTGAAACATAGCGCTGATAAGATGTTTGACCTTCAGGGACGTCAGGTCGTGAAACCTGTTAAAGGTATTTATATCGTAAACGGTAAGAAGTTTATAAGATAACAAGTGCGTGAGATGTTCGCAAAAAAATCGTTCACTGCCCAAAGAGTAGTGAACGATCTTTTTATGTATAAGCGTGCTTACGCAACAATCTCGCGTGCACGGGCAAGTGCCAGATCAATGTGGTTGCAGATGTTTTCTTCGCCAAGCAACTGAACGAATCCGTTGCGACGCAGCACAGAATCGACCTTTTCGTTGACGCCCGACAGGACGATGGCGATGCCTTCACGCTGACTCATCAAGCACATGTTCTCCAAGTTGTGGAGACCAGTGGAGTCGATGAAGGGAACTTTACGCATACGGATGACACGGACCTTTGGACGGTCGCCGAAATTACCCATCATTTCCTCGAACTTGTTACCTGCACCAAAGAAGTAGGGACCATTAATCTCATAGACCTCAACACCCTTTGGAATGGTAAGATGGTCAAGATTGCCTCTTTCCATATCGGCATCCTCGTTCAAGTCAATCTCATCGTAGACGGCCTTGACATCGGTCGTCTCAGACATGCGGCGCATGAACAACAGACATGCGCAGATGAGACCTACCTCGATGGCAACCGTAAGGTCGAAGATGATGGTAAGGAAGAAGGTGAGCAACAGCACTGTGATATCGCTTTTAGGATTGCGCATCAAGGCTGAGAACGAACGCCAACCGCTCATGCCATAGCTGACGACAACCAATACACCTGCCAGACAGGCCATAGGGATATATTTAGCTAAAGGCATGAGGAATAGGAAAATGAGTAATAGTACGACAGCATGGATGATACCTGCGATAGGTGAACGTCCACCGTTGTTGATGTTGGTCATCGTACGGGCAATAGCACCTGTAGCAGGAATACCGCCAAACAAAGGAGAAACGATATTGGCCACACCCTGACCAATGAGCTCAGTGTTAGAGTTGTGATGGTCGCCAATCACACCGTCTGCTACTGTGGCAGAGAGAAGACTCTCAATAGCACCTAAAATAGCAATGGTCATTGCAGGAGCAACAAGGCCTTTGATGGTGTCCCATGAAAGTTCGGGCACAACGGCATCGGGTAGCTGCGAGTTAATACTGAAGCGATCGCCAATGGTTTCAATGCTGGTTATGCCTGCATACTCTTTCAGTAGCAGCACTGCTACAGTCATGACGATGATGGCAATCAGTGAACCCGGGATGCGCTTGCTGAAACGAGGTGTTGTTGCAATGATGGCAACACTGATCAGTCCTACGGCAGTACTCCATGGATCGATATTACTGAGATTCTGGAAATAAGCCCCCCAACGCATAATGAAGTCGCTGGGAACTGTTCCGTCAATCTGCATACCTAACAGGTCTTTTACCTGTGTGGTGAAAATAGTGACGGCAATACCGCTGGTGAATCCTACAATGATGGGGTAGGGAATGTATTTGATGATGGTACCTAGGCGTAGAAGACCAAATCCGATAAGGAACACACCAGCCATGAGTGTGGCAATGGTGAGGCCTTGTATGCCGTACTGATTGATGATGCCTGCCACGATAACAATAAATGCGCCGGTGGGACCGCCAATCTGAACCTTACTTCCACCCAATGCTGAGATGATAAGTCCAGCAACGATGGCAGTGATAATACCCTTCTCGGGTGATACACCTGATGCAATACCAAAGGCAATGGCCAAAGGTAATGCAACAATGCCGACGATGACTCCCGCCATCAAATCGGCCATTAAAGTCTGTCGGTTGTACTTTCTAAGAGCCGAAAAAAGTTTCGGTTTGAAATCCAATGTCTTCATCTTTTGTCTTATTATCCTTGAAAAAACAGGGTGCAAAGGTACAAAAAATAAATAAGGTGACAAAAAAATGCCACCTTATATTATAAAAATAGGAAAATTCTTGATTTACTTCTGCTTCAACAGGTCGCGAATCTCAGTGAGAAGTTTTTCTTCGGCAGAAGGTTCGGGGGCTGGTGCAGGTGCTGCAGGTTCAGCCTCCTTCTTGCGCGCAAACTTGTTGACGCCCTTGATAAGAAGGAAAATACAGAATGCTACGATGATGAAATCAAGCGTGTTTTGCAGAAACTGTCCATAGTTGATGGTAACTGCTTCTAGTTCGGGCTTAAGCGGATTGGTGGGTAACTCCACAGAGAGGTCGGTGAATTCGATGCCACCAATAAGCCAGCCAAGAGGCGGCATTAATATGTCATTAACCATTGAACTAACGATTTTGCCAAAGGCTCCACCGATGATCACACCGACAGCCATGTCCAGGACGTTTCCACGTACGGCAAACTCCTTAAATTCTTTAATAAATCCCATTGTTTAAATGTTTAATAGTTTAACGTTATAGATGAATAGTCATTAGCTCTTTTTTGCCAAGTGAACGTTGCAATCTCGACTTTTTAATCTTGATATACCTCACTTTTCACTTCGTGATTTTCACTTTTCATTTAATAAATGTTTTATTTCGTTGCAAATATAAGAATTAATTTGTAACTTTGCGCTCGAAACAAAGAAAAAATGTTCTTTTAGGGCAAAAAAACGTGATTTTTAGTATTAAACCATTTAAATATTAAAGAAAATGACAAAAGTAGCAATTAACGGTTTTGGCCGTATTGGTCGTCTCGCATTCCGTCAGATGTTCGAGGCTGAAGGTTATGAAGTAGTAGCAATCAACGACTTGACAAGTCCTAAGATGCTCGCTCACCTGCTGAAGTACGATACCGCTCAGGGTGGTTTCTGCGGCAAGTTCGGTGAGAACAAGCACACTGTAGAGGCTGGTGAGGACTTCATCGTAGTTGATGGTAAGAAGATCACTATCTATGCTATTCCTAACGCTGCTGAGCTCCCTTGGGGTAAGCTGGATGTAGACGTTGTTCTGGAGTGCACAGGTTTCTACACATCTAAGGAGAAGGCTTCTGCTCACCTCACTGCTGGTGCTAAGAAGGTTGTTATCTCTGCTCCTGCTGGTAACGATCTGCCTACTATCGTTTACAATGTAAACCACAAGACTCTGACTCCTGCTGACACTGTTATCTCAGCTGCTTCTTGCACAACAAACTGCTTGGCTCCTATGACCAAGGCTCTGAACGATCTCGCTCCAATCCAGAGCGGTATCATGACAACTGTTCACGCTTACACAGGTGATCAGATGATCCTCGACGGTCCTCAGCGCAAGGGTGATGTTCAGCGCGCTCGTGCTGGTGCTCAGAACATCGTTCCTAACTCAACTGGTGCTGCTAAGGCTATCGGTCTCGTAATTCCTGAGCTGAACGGTAAGCTGATCGGTGCTGCTCAGCGCGTTCCAACTCCTACAGGTTCTACAACTATCCTGCACGCTGTTGTTAAGGGTGATGTAACTGTTGAGAGCATCAACGCTGCTATGAAGGCTGCTCAGAACGAGAGCTTCGGTTACACTGAGGAGAAACTCGTTTCTAGCGACATCATCGGTATGAAGTTCGGTTCACTCTTCGACGCTAACCAGACCATGGTAAGCAAGATGGAGGACGGCAACTCACTCGTACAGGTTGTTTCTTGGTACGACAATGAGAACTCTTACACTTCTCAGATGGTTCGTACTATCAAGTACCTCGCTGAGCTCAAATAAGATTATTCTTAGTTGACATATTTTAAGCCACTCGATTACTGTCGGGTGGCTTTTTTTGTGTACCTTTGCCAACCTAAACAAATTGTTATAATGGAAAAGGAAGAAAGATATCAGTTATTGGTCGCTCAAATTCGTGCGCTTGTTGAAGGCGAGACCGACCAGATTGCTGTAATGAGTAATATCGCGGCAGTAATCCATCAAGAAATGAAGTTTTGGTGGACTGGCTTTTATCGCGTAGTTAACAATGAACTTGTTCTTGGTCCTTTTCAGGGACCGGTGGCTTGTATGCATATAGGTTTCGGAAAAGGCGTTTGTGGTACAGCATGGAAAAAAGGTGAAACTATTGTGGTGCCCGATGTAGAACAGTTTCCTGGGCATATTGCTTGCAGTAGTGCATCGCGTTCAGAAATCGTAGTGCCCATTTTCTCGAAGTCGGAACCTCAACGTGTAGTTGCCGTTTTGGATATTGACAGTGAGAAACTGAATACTTTTGATAGTGTAGATCAGAAGTATCTAGAGGCTATTTGCCTTCTATGTCGCGTCGACTCTTAGATTTTGTTACTAAGGTTACGCCGCTGAAGACAAGGATGATGGCGAGGGCGTGGCTCCACTTCATGATACCAATGCCGGTCATAATACTTACTGCCACTGCAACGATGGGCTGCACGTAGTTATAGACGGAAACCACTGTGGGACGAAGAATCTTTTGTGCCTTGATAATAAGAATATAGCCAATGAAGGTTCCGAAGAAAACTACGTAGCCTGTCTCAAGGAGTGTCTTCATAGAGACTCCGCCTGTAACCATTGTGAATGTGTGAGGACCAGCCAAAGGTAACAGGATAATGGTAGCCCAGAGAAACATCCACTTGTTGACAGTGAAGACACTATACTGTTTGATGAACTTATTAAACAGTGAAAGATAGAGTGCATAGGAGAACTGTGCTCCTAGGCAACAGAGATCGCCACGAATGTCACCCACTTTGTCACTTGTATGCGTAGCAGAGGTCAGTATAAGCATCAGTGCACCGCTGCATCCCATCATGACACCCAATACTTTCTTGCTTGTGAGTGGCTCCTTGAGAATGAGAGCGGCTAATAGCATGGCAAAAATAGGCATCGATGTGGTGACGATGCTGGCATTGATGGGAGACGTAAACGAAAGACCGATGGTGTAGCCACACTGGTTGCACACGATGCCAAAGACTGCAGCGCCAGCAAAGGTGAAGACGTGCTTCAGGGGAACATGCTCGTGACGGGTAAATAGTGATGCAATCCAAAAGAGGGCTGCGCCACCTATTACGCGAATCATTACCATTGACGGGCCGTCAAGTCCGTTGTTCATTGCGTCTTTACCTATAGGTGCCATCAATCCCCAGATGGCACAAGCTGCAAACATCGAAAGATGTGCTAAAAGTGGTTTCCTGTTATCCATAACGAGGGCAAAGGTACAAACTTTTTTCGTATTTTGCGTGCTGATTACATTTTATTTCGTAAATTTGCACACGATAAATAACCAATAACGACTTAACTTTTTAAGACTATTACACTTGAGATGAATAAATACGTTGCGCTTCTCCTCTTTGTAATTCTTCTTTTCATGGTTATTGCGGGGTGTTATGTGTCTTGTGATAATCAAGCCAAAGAGATGGGAGCTGATAATAGACGGGAACTGGCATGCCTTGATGAATTGGCTGAGAGAAGATTCGTGTTCCGTGATAGCATGCGACATCTGATGGACTCTACCATGTTGAGGCTACATAAGGATTTTTCATTTGGAGACAAAGAACGTTATGATATAAACAAACGCATGCTCTCTATGGCGCAAATGTATTCGTTTGATTATGCTGACCAGTTCGCACGTAAGATTATGCTGCTTTCTGATAATATAGGCGATCCTGATTTGATAGCGGAATCACGTGCGTTATCAAGTTTCTATCTGACTCAGTCTTGTCTTTTTGTTGAATCACTAGAGATGTTGCATTCTGTGAATGTGAACAATAATAAGATAAGTAACCATACACGAAGCCTCTATTATTTTTACTATGCTATAGCCTATCAGCGCATGGCTGTCTATGTGAAGGATTCACTAAATAGCAAGAAGTACAATCTATTGGGCGAGGATATGTTTAAACGTTGCATTGACTGCACGGATGATTTGGGGATGAAGTTCTTTGCAGAAGGACGAATATATGAACGCAGGGATAAAATGCACGCTGCGCAATTGTGTTATGAGAAAGCCTTGAGGTATATAGAAGCGAATAATTATAATTTACGCTCGCTGGCTATGTCGTCACTGGCCAAATCGTTTAAGCATCAGGGCTTACATGAAAAGGCTGCCCCATACTATATGAAAGCTACAGAACTTGATATTCTTCAGGCGCAGAATTCATCAATTGCCATCGTCGATCTTGCTGATCACCTCTATTATCATTATGGCAATATAGAAGAGGCCAGTAAATATCTGGAGATTGCCATTGATAATGGAGAGTTCTATGGTATGCGCTCCCAGATAACAAGGGTGGATCGAATGATTCCTGCGCTCTCCAGTATGAAGGAACGGAGAAAAGTCACTCTCTTTGTTTCTATTATGTCTGTTTTAGTAATACTCCTGATAGTAGTCATCATGTTAATGTGGCGCTACAGTCGAGCACGGATGGATATTGTACGTTTTGAAGATAATGATTATAAACATACTAAAAAGAATAATGAATTAAGTGAGGAAAATAGTCTGTTGAGGGCAGAAAATGTACAGTTGTCTGATGCAAATGATCTGAAGAATGAGTATATAGGAAAACTATTGGAGAGCAATAGCGAACTGACAAAGAGAGTGGAGGATTTTGCTGTAAAGACCAAACAAAAGCTAAATAAGGGACAGAATGACCAAGTCAGGAAACTATTGGTGGAATTGGAAGGACGTCTAAACCGTAAGGAACAACAGGCAAACTTTGATAAGATATTCCTCGCAATGTTTCCCAATTTTATAGAACAGTTCAATGGCTTGTTGAAACCCGAGAATCGCATGGAACCGTCGGAGAAGGAACTAATGTCACCTTCCATGCGTATCTTCGCCTTGATACGTTTAGGTCTGAAGGATAATCAGCAGATTGCTAAAGTGCTAGACTATTCATATAATACAATTCTGAATTATCGTGTGAGAACAAGAGGTGGCGCAAAGAATCCTGAAACGTTTGAAAGCGATATAATGAACATACAATAACTATATATTTTTGATATAAAATTATTATCCCTGTTTTGGTGTAATATACTATAAAACAGAGGTTTAGTATTTTTGATATATATACTTTGACTATATATTTTCCGGCATGCTTTTCAGTGTGCTGGCTTTTGTCTATCTTTGCACCGACTAAAAACTGAAGTTCATATAAGTATTAATGATTTATGAGTAGTTCTATTTCTAACCGGTTGCTTGTTACAGCAGCATCAGCCATTCCTGCTGTTGGTATGGCTCAGGAGGCTCAGCGTCCTAACATTATGTTGATAGTGGTAGATGACATGGGGTACTCCGATTTGGAATGTTTTGGTGGTGAAGTGGAGTCGCCTAATCTAAACAGTCTGGCAGAGAATGGTATTCGTTTCACACAGTTCTTTAATTCTGGACGTAGTTGTCCGTCGCGTGCGCAATTATTAACAGGACGCTATGCACAGACTGTGGGTATCACGGGTATGGGGCAGAGTCTGACAAAGGACTGTGTCACTATTCCGGAAGTACTTCGGACTGCTGGTTATCACACAGCAATGAGTGGTAAGTGGCATCTTTCTCTTACGGCAAATATTGGTTCGCAAGAAGAGCAGATGCAGTGGTTGTCACATCAGAATACCTTTAACAATGCTCCATTCTCACCTATAGATACTTATCCTTGCAATCGAGGATTTGATGAACATTGGGGGACTATATGGGGAGTTTGTGACCATTTTGATCCATTCTCATTAGTACATAACGAGGAGGCTATCTATACTGATGCTATTCCCGAGGATTTCTATTCTACTGACTTTGTAACTCAGAAAGCAATTGACATGCTTGATGGATTAGATAAACAGACAGATCCTTTCTTTATGTATGTTAGCTTCAACGCACCACATTGGCCTTTGCATGCAAAACCTGCAGATATAGCTAAGTATAAAGGAAAGTTTGACGATGGCTGGGATGCCATGCGTGAACGTCGTTATAAGAAATTAGTTGAGTTGGGTATTGTTGATCCTTCAGAAACGCCCGAGGCAACTAATGCTTCTGGACGTACATGGGAGAACGAAACGGATAAGGCATTCCAGTCGGCTAATATGGAAGTTCATGCTGCGATGGTTGACTGTGTAGACCAAGGTATCGGTCGTATCATTGCGAAGTTGAAAGAAGATGGAAAATTTGATAATACATTGATTATCTTCTGTTCAGACAATGGTGCATCTTCGGAGAATTATACCATCGGAGATTTTGATCGTCATGATCGTACTCGCTCTGGAGAGAGAGTTGTGCATAACTCACCAACGCCAGGCAATCAGCTCTCGTATAACTATCTGCATAATGGATGGGCAGGTGCAGTGAATACTCCTTTCCGCTACTGGAAGACAACACAGTTTCATGGAGGTACTGCCACACCTGCCATTATTCACTGGCCAGCAGGTATTGCTAAGGAAAAGGAAGGAACCATCAATCGTGAACCATGCCATTTCCTCGACTTGATGCCTACATGTATTGAGTTGGCTGGTGCTACTTATCCTACAACATATAATGGTCACACTATTAAGCCTCTTTGTGAGGAAGGACGTTCTATTTTGCCTTTGTTGCAGGGTGAAGGAGTCTGGGACGGCGAGCGTGTACTCTTTTGGGAGCATGAAGGAGGAAAGGCCGTACGTAAAGGCGACTGGCGACTTACCGCACTTAAAGGTGCTGGCTGGCAGCTTTTCAATTTAAAGAATGACTATTCAGAGACAAACAATGTAGCTGCAGAGTATCCTGAGATTGTTCGTGAGCTGAAGACCCTTTGGAATAATTGGGCTAAGAGTGTGGGACTTAGTGTGTCTGAGGATATTGCCGACACCCCGAAACAACTAGTATTTCACTACGATTTTAATGAAAATCTTGATGATGCCTCGAAGAATAATTATGAGTTGACTCCTTCTAATAATGGTTTTAGCTATGTAGATGGTGTTTATGGTAAAGGCATCACATTCGACGGAAATGCTCAATATATGGACATGAACACCACAGGAATTATCGATACCAAGAATACACAGACTACCTTTTGCGCATGGGTATATAATGAACGTGCCGATGCGCCAAGTAGTGGTAATCAAGATGGGGGATACTACTTTCGTGACCAAGTAATCTTGGCACAGAAAGATAACGCAGGCACAGGTCGTATATATCTATACGGCCGTGCTGAAGCCCCCACGAGTGGTGGTGATGTCCGCTTCTTCTATGATAATTTCCTTGGCGCTCAGCAGAACCGTGCGAACTACGGTTCTTTGGTGCCAGGAGAATGGCAGCATGTGGCTGTGGTATGCAATCCAGTGGACCTCAGCGTTACTTATTATATAAATGGTGTGCGTGATTGTACAGTCTCTGCTCCATCGTTCGAAACATGTACGGGTGGCTTCCGCATCGGAGGACATAAGGCAAATAAAGACTATTTCCAAGGAAGGCTCGATGAGGTGTATTTGTTTAAGGGTATTCTTTCTGCAGAGGAAATACGCCAGGTGATGAATAACACTATTGATATTGCCAAATATGAAGAGGGTGGGGGCTCTGGAGATGATCCACAGCCTGTTGACAACTGGATGCTGAATGGAAAATACTACACTATCCGCAATTTTAGTACTAATGCGCCTGCTTACATGCAGGATATAGCTGATGCTAATGACTATATTCGTTGTGGTGGTGAAGTGGACGACAATTCTTATTGGATTTTTGAGAAGACAGACAACAAGAATTGTTATTATGTGAAGAACGCTGCTACTAATCGTTATATGCAGGGATATACCGCTATAGCAGAACAGCCTGTTCTCTTGGGTGAAGAAAAGGCTGAATACTATGTTACATCGCCTTCCGCAGAAGATGGACGCTTCGGTTTTTCTTATACGGGAAATTCTCCCTATGATTTTACTTCAGGAACTATCGGACTAAACCTGAAGAATGAGAGCAATCAAGACGACTGCTGGGTACAGACCTATGCTGCTGTTAATGGTACAAATCACCGCTCCTTCTGGACTCTTGATGAGATAGACACCCTGCCTTTAGGCATTGTTAATGTGAAACGTATGAATAATGGCGCAGTATACGATTTGTTAGGGCGCCAGTTGAAACACGCCAATCGTCCTGGTGTTTATGTTGTTGATGGAAAGAAAACACTGAAGTAATAAGACTTGTGAAAATGATTGGCATTATTTGTTGCATAATGCCATAATATATAAATTCTTCTTCATTTTGCGTGTAGTTTCCATTTTATTTTCGTACATTTGCATGCGATATGAAGAAGATGATAACCATATTAGGACCTACTGCCAGCGGGAAGACCCCGTTGGCAGCAGCTCTTGCCAGGCGTATTTGTGGTGAGATTATCTCTGCTGACTCGCGACAGGTCTATCGCCGTATGGACATTGGAACGGGTAAGGATCTAAGCGATTATGATGGCGTTCCCTATCATCTGATTGATATCTGCGAACCTGGTACTAAATACAATCTCTTTCAATATCAGCAAGACTTTTATGATGCCTATCGTCTGATAGCGGATAAAGGGAGTGTGCCTATTCTCTGTGGCGGAACTGGACTTTATATTGAGGCTGTACTGAAGGGGTATAAGCTTTCTCCAGTTCCTCAAAATCAGGAACTGCGAAATCGTCTGGAAGGAAAAAGTCTTGAGGAACTGACCGCTTTGCTTGTAGAACTAAAGAAACAGAATGGTTCCATCATGCATAACAAGACTGATGTGGACTCTTGTCAGCGTGCTATCCGGGCCATAGAGATTGAAACCTACAATCTAGAGCATCCAATGCCTTTAAGAGAACTGCCTCCTGTCAGTTCGCTTATTATTGGCGTAAATATAGACCGCGAGTTACGAAGAGAAAAGATAACTCGTCGTTTGAAGGCTCGACTGGATGAGGGAATGATAGACGAGGTGCGCGGACTGTTGTCCGAAGGCATTCCCGCAGAAGACCTGATCTACTATGGATTGGAATATAAATATCTGACGGAGTATATTATTGGTCGTATGACGTACGAAGAGATGTTCCGTCAATTAGAAATAGCTATTCATCAGTTTGCCAAGCGACAGATGACTTGGTTTCGTGGCATGGAACGCCGTGGCTTTGAAATCAACTGGATAGATGCCACGTTGCCGATGGAAGAAAAAGTAGAAAAGATAATAGAGTTATGGCAGTAGGAGAGAGATGGGGCATCTTGTATTGTCCTAAGAAAGGACTTGGACGTCACCGTAAACATTGGGAGCGTATTCAGCATGAACTGGATAGCCGTGGTGTACTCTATGATATGGTGCAGAGCGAGTCAAGCGACAGTGTGGAGCGATTGGTTACCATGTTAATCCATAATGGTTATAAGACTATTATTATTGTTGGGGGCGACTCTGCTTTGAACGATGCAGTGAACTGCTTGATGCGCGAGGATAAGGAAGTACGAGAAAGTATATCTCTTGGTGTAATCCCCAATGGCATGCTGAACGACTTTGCTCGTTTCTGGGGATTTGCAGAAAGAGAGGATGCGCAGACTGTTGACTGGCTGCAGAAGCAGCGTATGAGGAAGGTCGACTTAGGCTGTATTACATATAAAGATGCTGACGGTAATGACGTTAAACGTTATTTTCTCAACTGCATTAACATTGGACTTATTGCAGATATTATGAATCTGCGTCGTCAGGCCCGACAATTATTAGGTTCTGTGAAGTTGGCCTTTTTGTCATCACTGGTGGTTATGATATTTCATCGTCATGACTATAAGATGCGCCTCAATATTAATTTCGAGACGATAGACCGTAGAGTGATGACTGTATGCATTGGCAATGCCCTTGGCTATGGTCAAACTCCCAATGCAGTGCCTTATAGCGGTATGCTGGATGTTTCTGTGGTCTACAATCCCAAGGTTAAACAACTATTGAATGGACTGTGGCTATTGGTTACGGGCAGATTGTTAAACCATCGCAGCGTACATCCTTATCGTACCAGAAAACTGGAAGTTGAAGATGCTAAGAAAGCCAGAATCGGTATTGACGGAAGATTATGGGAAACACCGGCCGAGTCTTTCTCTGTCCATGTGCTTCCGGAGATGATTAATTTCCTGATACCAGATTAATTTTCTTAGGACTACTCCTTTTGTGAAATCCACAGAAGCTTCTTTTCGTCAAGGATGGTATATCGACGACCGTCAATGGCAATGACCCCTTCGTTAGCAAAGGCTGATAAGGTACGGATGGCATTGCTGATGTCCATATAGGCTGCATTGGCTATTTCCTTGCGGCTCGGGTAGGCGTTGATAGTTTTCCCATCTTCTTCATAACCACATTTGTCTTTGAGAAAAAGAAGCATATCAGCCATTTTACCGCGTATGTGTTTTCGTTGAAGGTTTTGAATGCGGCGGACCAATGTGTCGATACGTTCAGAAAACATATGGATGTACATCAGGGCAATTTGAGGATTGGATTCTACTAAATGGTAAACATGCTCATTTGGAAGGCGTGCGATGACAGAATCTTCGGTAGTGGTGGCTGTGGCATTATAGGCACTTTTCCCAAAAGGAGACTGACTGGCAAAGATACTACGAGCAGGCACCATGCTGATGATGTGCTGCTTGTTGTCCAGTCCTAATACCTCAGTCTTTACACGTCCCTTGTAGACAAAGAAAGTGTGGGTTGCTTCATCTCCCTCGCGAAAGATAATCTCCGATTCTATGTAGCGTCTTACCTCCAGTTCATTTACGAACTTCTCACGCTGCTCTTCGGTCATAACATCCCATATGGTTGAGATTGATTTGGCAATTTCAATTTTGTCGGTCATCATTGTTTCCTAAATAGAATCTTAAGTTGTACATAATGCTTTCGGTGGACAAAGATACATAAATTTATGGAATTGTCAAAAAAAATCTGTCGAAAAAGACGTTTTTCCCCTTAAAAAGCAAAATAATCATTATTTTTTTTTGTTGTGACGCAAAAAATGTGTACTTTTGGAAAATCAAAATCTAAAACAGTTGAAACAGTAAAAGAAACCTTTAAATATAATAGGAACTATGAGTTATTTACGATTTGAGAAGGCCGTGATGACAAACTTGGAGGAAAGTCTTCGTCGCGAATTACTCCGTACAAACCGTTCTGGTGCCTATAGCAGTTCTACGCTTGTGGACTGCAATACGCGAAAATACCATGGACTACTGGTTGTTCCTGTGCCAGAGCTTGATGATGAAAACCATGTCCTTTTGTCATCGCTCGATTGTACAGTCATTCAACATGGAGCGGAGTTTAATTTGGGACTTCACAAGTATCAGGGCAACAACTACAGTCCTAAAGGACACAAGTACATTCGCGAGTTTGATGCTAGCACTATTCCTACGACAACTTATCGTGTGGGAGGTGTCATTTTGAAACGCGAAACTATTTTCCAGGCTTATGAAGACCGTATCTTGATTCGTTACACACTTGAGGATGCTCATTCGGCAACCACTCTGCGCTTCCGTCCATTCTTGGCATTCCGTTCTGTTCGCCAGTTTACTCATGAGAACTCTGTGGCAAGTCGTGAGTATCAGGAAGTGGAGAATGGTATAAAGACGCGCATGTATGCTGGTTATCCAGAGCTGTTTATGCAGTTCAATAAGAAGAATGAGTTCATCTTCCAGCCCGATTGGTATAGGGGCATTGAGTATCCTAAAGAGCAGGAACGTGGTTATTCTTCTAATGAAGACCTCTATGTTCCTGGCTATTTCGAATTGCCTATCAAGAAAGGCGAGAGCATTGTCTTCTCGGCTTCTACGTCAAGTATCAAGACTAGTACTTTAAAGAAACTGTTCCAAGACGAGTTGGATCTGCGTACACCGCGTGACAACTTCTATCATTGTCTGGTAACAGCTGCTCATCAGTTCCATAATCGTAAGCCCAATGATGACCGTTATCTGCTGGCAGGCTATCCTTGGTTTAAGGCACGTGGACGCGATACATTCATTGCTTTGCCAGGTCTGACGCTTGCTATTGGCGAGAGTGACTACTTCGAGTTGGTGATGAAAACGGCCGAACGCGGATTGCGCGAGTTTATGGAAGGTAAGCCTCTCACAGCTCAAATCTACGAGATTAATCAGCCCGATGTTCCTTTGTGGGCCGTTTGGGCTATTCAGCAGTATGCCAAGTATGAAGGACGTGATCGTTGTTTCGAACTTTATGGTAAGCTACTGAACGATATTGTGAAGTTTATTAAGGACGGAAAGCATCCTAATTTACGTATCGATGACAATGGACTCGTTTATTCCAATGGCCGTGACAAGGCTGTGACATGGATGAACTCCACGGCTAATGGTCGTCCCGTTGTGCCTCGTTCCGGTTATATCGTAGAGTTCAACGCCTTGTGGTATAATGCGCTCAAGTTCTGTGCGGCTATGGCTGGCGAACATAATGATCCGAAAGGTGCTGCCATGCTGGAAGATATTGCTGCGAAGTGCAAAAAGTCATTTGTTGATACTTTCGTCAACGAGTATGGCTATCTGCTTGATTATGTAGATGGAACCCACATGGACTGGAGTGTTCGTCCTAATCAGATCTTTGCAGTTGCATTAGACTATTCACCTCTGTCTCAGCAGCAGATGAAGAGCGTAGTGGACATATGTACTCGCGAGCTTCTGACACCAAAGGGATTGCGCTCACTGTCACCAAAGAGTGGTGGCTATAATCCTATGTACGTAGGACCTCAGACGCAGCGTGACTATGCTTACCATCAGGGTACAGCCTGGCCTTGGTTAGGCGGTTTCTATATGGAGGCCAGTCTGAAGCTTTACAAGCGTACCCGCTTATCGTTCATTGAGCGAATGATGGTGGGCTACGAAGATGAAATGGACTATCATGCCATTGGCACCATTTCAGAACTCTTCGATGGCAATCCTCCCTTCCATGGACGTGGCGCAATGTCGTTTGCTATCAATGTAGCAGAGATCCTGCGCACCATGAAGTTGTTGGAGAAGTATACTTATCAGAAATAAATAAGGAGGAACGACTATGAAAGTATTAATGTTTGGATGGGAGTATCCTCCTCATGTGTTTGGTGGACTCGCCACTGCAAATTATGGTATCTCTGAAGGATTGAAGGCTCAGGGTGATATTGAGACTGTGCTCTGTTTGCCACATCCTTTTGGAGATGAAAGCCAGCATGCCTGTCGTATTGTGGCCATGAACGCGGTGCCCATTGCTTATCGTGATGTCAGTTATGACTATGTGAAGCAGCGTGTGGGAAATATCATGGATCCTGACTACTACTATCGCTTGCGTGATCATATCTATGCTGATTTCAATTATATGCATGTGAATGACCTCGGTGCTATGGAGTTTGCGGGTGGCTATCCCAGCAATCTGCACGAGGAAATCAATAACTATTCTATCATTGCTGGCGTGGTGGCTCGCACTGAGGAGTTTGATATCATTCATGCTCACGACTGGCTAACCTTCCCTGCAGGTATTCATGCCAAGCAGGTTAGCGGCAAACCACTTTGTATTCATGTTCATGCTACCGACTTCGACCGTTCTCGCGGAAAGGTAAATCCCACGGTCTATTCTATTGAGAAGAATGGTATGGACAATGCTGATTGCATCATGTGTGTATCGGAGTTGACCCGCCAGACGGTTATCAACCAGTATCATCAGGACCCACGCAAGTGCTTTACTGTTCACAATGCCGTTTATCCTCTGCCTCAGGAGTATCAGGATATTCCTCGTGAGGATCATACTGGAAAAGAAAAGGTGGTGACCTTCTTAGGACGTATCACCATGCAGAAAGGACCAGAGTATTTCGTTGAGGCTGCCAATATGGTGCTGCACCGTACTCGCAACGTACGTTTCTGTATGGCTGGCTCAGGCGATATGATGGATGCTATGATCTATCTGGCTGCCGAACGAGGCATTGCCGACCGCTTCCACTTCCCTGGCTTTATGCGAGGCAAGCAGGTATATGAATGTCTGAAAGCATCAGATGTTTATGTGATGCCTTCTGTTAGTGAGCCTTTTGGTATCTCACCGCTTGAGGCCATGCAGTGTGGAACACCCTCTATCATCTCAAAGCAGTCTGGCTGTGCGGAGATTCTGGACAACTGTATCAAGGTTGACTACTGGGATGTGCATGCTTTAGCCGACGCCATCTATTCTATCTGCGTTAACGAGTCGCTCTTCAATTTCCTTAAAGATGAAGGAAAGAAGGAAGTGGATCAGATTACGTGGGAGAAGGTGGGACGCTGGATTCGCACTCTCTACCGTAGGACACTTGGCTGGGAAGAATAATTAAATTGAAAAATGATAATTGAAAATTGATAATTATGAAGACGATTTGTTTATATTTCGAGATACACCAGATTATCCATCTGAAGAGATATCGTTTCTTTGATATCGGTACCGATCATTATTATTACGATGACTACGAGAATGAGCGTAGCATCAGTGATATTGCAGAGCGTAGCTATATGCCAGCCCTCAATGCTTTGTTGCAGATGATCAAGGACAATGGCAAGTACTTTAAGGTTGCCTTCTCACTTTCTGGTACAGGCATTGAGCAGTTGGAGTTCCATGCGCCTCAGGTTATTGAGAAGTTGCAGGAACTGAACGACACTGGATGTGTGGAGTTCCTGGCCGAGCCTTATAGCCACGGTCTGTCATCGTTGGCTAATACAGAGGCTTTCATTCGCGATGTGAAGAAGCAGTGTAAGAAGATTGAGGAACTCTTCGGCAAGAAACCTACAGCCTTCCGTAACTCTTCACTCATCTATAGTGATGAGATTGGTGCACAGGTGGCCAGCATGGGCTTCAAGGGCATGCTGACCGAGGGAGCAAAGCATGTGTTGGGATGGAAGTCACCACATTATATTTATAATTGTAATATGGCTCCGTCGTTGAAGCTGTTGCTGCGCGATGTGGAACTTTCTGACGATATCTCTCTGCGCTTCAACAATGCAGAGTGGGAGGGCTATCCTCTCTTTGCTGATGCTTATATCGATCGCATCGCCCGTTTGCCAGAGGAAGAACAGTTCATCAATATCTTTATGGAACTTTCTGCCTTGGGTATTGCTCAGCCACTCAGCTCAAACATCTTGGAGTTTATGAAGGCACTTCCCGTATGTGCTAAGGCAAAGGGTATCACCTTCTCTACACCTACAGAGATTTGCATGAAGACCAAGAGCGTAGGTGCTCTTGATGTACCTGATACATTGTCATGGGTTGACGAGGAACGCGATGTGAGTTGCTGGTTGGGTAACGCCATGCAGCATGAGGCCTTTAATAAGCTCTATAGTGTAGCCGATCGTCTGCTCATTGCCAATGATCCTCGAATTAATCAGGACTGGGACTATCTGCAGGCTTCCAATAACTTCCGCTTCATGACTACCAAGCCCTCTAATGTTGGACTCGATCGTGGTATCTATAGTGGTCCGTTTGATGCTTTCACCAACTATATGAATATTCTTGGTGACTTCATCAACCGTGTGAATGCGCTCTATCCTGAGGAGATCGAGAACGAACAGTTGAACTCTCTGCTCACTACGATCAAGAATCAGGGCGACGAGATAGAGATGAAGGATCTGCAGATTGAGCGCCTGAAGGCTAAACTTGCCAAGCTGCAACCTACGGGGGAGGAGAAACCTGTTGCCAAAAAAGCACCCGCTAAGAAAGCAGCTCCTGCTAAAAAGTCAGCGGCACCCAAGAAGGAACCTGCTGCAAAGAAAGCGCCGGCAAAGAAAGCCGAATCGGCCTCAAAAACAGCTGAAAAGAAATAGTTACGTTATTGCATAAGAAAAGTGCCGCTATTCATTGCGAATAGCGGCACTTTTTGTTATGAATAGTAGAACTATTGTTTTGGTTGCAAAATGACGAGTTCTTACTTAACCACGAACTTGCGACCTTGAATGACGTAAACGCCTGGTTTCAGACCTTCAAGTGTGGTAGCCTGTGAACGAACCATGCGACCCGTTGCATCGTAGATATCGCGGGGCTTGCTTTCCGATACGATCGTGTTGATGGCCGTGTCGATGTCTTTCACAATGAGGATACCCTCGCTGATGCGACTATCGTCCCATGTGATGCCACCCGTATTCAGTACTTTTGGCGTACCGCTGAAGCTGTTGGCTTTCCACAGGCGGATATAGTCGCCAACCTGTAGCGTGTTGGTCTTAGAAGGTGTTACGATGATAGTACCGTTCATGGTGAGTGTGTTGATGCCGCCAATGAATGAGCAACCGTTATAAGTCTCGGTGGCACATGCTGAAGCATAGATCTCAAGCGTGCTGGTAGAATTCATGGTGACGTTCTTTGAACCAAAGAACATAGTACCAGTAGTAGAACCAACGAAAGCACCAGGACGCACGGTACCGTTGATGGTGTAAGAAGAGTTCTTCAATGATTTCTCCTCGGTGTTGTTACCAGACAAGGTGGCACCTTCTTTTAATGTAAATGTGCCTGTACCCAGACTTGTTCCGTTGCTTATACCAACCTCACCTTCATTGATGCTGGTAGTACCCGTATGTGTGCAAGTTGCATTCCATGTAATCTTACCTGTACCAACTTTCACCAGATGTGAGTTGGAGGTTACGACTACGTTGGTGGTCCAGTTCTCGTCGTTACCCACCTGCCATGTGTTAGTACCTGCTGAGACGTTGTTGCTGAACGTACATCCAGCTCCGAGCTTTCCTTTACCGCTTACTCTGCCAATATGCAGCGTCTTACCTGTGTTCTGTACCTCTACGCCTTCAGGGATGTTCAGTGTAGCCTTTGGCATAGCAGTAGAAGTGTTCAGCGTGAATCGTCCGCTGGGATCTCCATTTGACTTGGCAATGATGGTTCCCTCAAATTCTGAGAAGTTACAAGCTATCTGTGTACGGGTGGCGTACCAACCTGTACCTGCAATAACAGGACAGCTGATGGTGATGGCTCCTCCTCCGGTAACCTTATTGCTATAAGTGGCATTATTGACCAACGTCCATGTTCCCGACTTGCTTTGTGGAACATAGATAGCGTAAGAGGTACCGGCATTCTCGGCAAGCGCACCGCCTTGGTACTCAACCACTTTGGCAGGAGTGGTACAACTGATGCACTGTACAGTACCTGCTGCGATAATCATTCGCTCCAATGAACCGTTGTTCGCATTCAGTTTCATCCATCCGTTGCCTTTCTTGGTGAGCACGGTACCCATCATATAACGTGAAGAGATAAAGTCGTTGGCGTTGTTGATGATACCACCTGCTTCGCCTTCAAACTTGATAACCGAGCCATTAGTTACGGCTGCAGTAGTATTTAGCTCTGCACCGTTCTCAATGATGAACTTGTCGTTGGTCGTTGTCATGGCACCCAGGTTACCCTTTGGCTGGTTGGCATTCGCCAAAGACGAAACGACAACAACACCTTCTGAGATGCGGTTACCACCTGTATAGCTGTTCTCCGTATTGATGGTCAGCTTGCCAGTGCCTTTCTTTTCCAAACGGCTGTTGCCTATAATGCTTCCCGTACCAGAGAAAGTATAGTTCTGTGAACCTTCTACGATGATGTCGCTGGTCTCTACCTCGTTGGTGATGTTGACAGTTGCAGCACCCGATTCGTTGAAAGTAACCTTGTCACCTGTAACGAAGGTGAGTGCCTGACCTTCCTCGCTTGCGAAGTTCTCCGTCATGCTGACATCCCAGTTGTTGGAGTTTGCTCCTGTCCATAGTACCTCGCTGGCTTCACGCTGTCCTTCTACCACAAGATAGAGTTTGCCTTCTTCTAATGATAGATAGTTCTTCTTTGAAGCATCAAGTCCCATCAATTTGATATCTGTCAGGTTGCCAGTCAGCTTTTCTACCTGTCCCAGCAGGAATCTTCCTTCCTGGAAGTCACCCTCGTCCAACTTGTTGAACTGGAATACGGGCATCAGGTACTGAGGACCATACTGCCAGTTCTTCTTTTCGATGGTAAGCACCTTGGTGTTGATTTGATCGGCTGTGAAGTCGGTGTTCACGTCGATGATGATGCGTGAACCGAAGCCCAACAGCAGAGAATCGGTAGAGATAGCGCCAATATGGTTCTCGCGACCAGGACGTAACTTGGAGTCGTAGTCCATCTTGATGCTGCGGAACTGACCACCGTCAGAGTTTAACTCAACGAAGCGGTTCATCCAAAGAGGTGATTTGAGCAGTGAGCCGTCGAAGTTTACCGTACCTGCCCAAATGTTGGTCTCACCGGTATAGGTCATGTCAACCTTCGGAAGGTTCAGCGTACCATCACCTTGCTTCACTAAGCGCATGCTTCCAGTGAAGGCAGCTCCATGAACGTCGCAGGTATAGTAGGTGCGATTGATTTTGGGGTTGCCATTGGTAACTGTGCTGTTGGTACCTTGTATCCATGAAGGTGTGTTGAAAGTAACCATATAGGGCTTGGCACCTTCTGCCACGTTGATGGTCATGTCGTTGGTCTCGCAGACAATAACGTGTTCATCGTCAAGAGCCGAAGAGATAGTACCGCCATTGGCTACCTCTTTGCGTCCAGTCATGGTGAGGGGTGGGGGAGCAATGGTAATGCCTTCCATTTCACCTAGGAAGTAACTGGCATGTGGAGGCTGGTTGTAACCCATGGATTCCCATACCATTCCCTGACGATACTGGTGGTCGTGCCACAAGGTATAGTTACGCCACTGAGTAGATATATTAGTAGTGTACACGCGTACATATTTATTATCTGAAGTACGCGCGATGATTTCTTCGCGCCAGTCGCCCAGCACATCGCCTGTTGCCGATGGCGTGTTCTTTGTCCAGTTACAGTTGGCAGTACCGTCAGCCGTGAATATGCGTGTGCCATCAGCTTTGAAGATGGCAGCAGCACCTTCGCGTGAGCTGGCACCGTCGAGTCCTTCCTCGAGCAAGTCGCCATCCCAGTAGATGCGGAAGTTCAGTGTGAATCCAGCTGGAGCGCTAGGCAATACCTTGTCGGCTACACAGGAAACAACACCCGACTGGCTCGACTTACCAATAGCACCAGGATACTCATTCGAGAAGTTACCGCACAAAGCGCGTCCGTCATCACCAGTTGACTGCAGTCGATAGTAAATCTTTGATGTTGTGGCATCACGATAGTTCATGGCAGGTTCGTCTTCATTACAGGTGAAGATTTCCTGTCCGTGGCGATAGGGGTCGAAGTCGCTGCAATGCTGAGCGTCACCATGGCCTAAGCCCGTCGTTGAGAGACCTTGACCATTGTCATCGATGACCATTGAACCGAAGCATATCTCGTCGCGACCGTCCCAGTCAACGTCTGCGATGCCGAAGTTATGGAAACCATTACCATACCATGGGCTTCCCCATCCTTCGTTGTTGCTCCATTCCCAGTATAGTGTCAGCTTGTGGGTCTGAGGATCCACGCTGAAAGCTTTCATGTGGTGCTTCGTATAGCAACCGCGTCCTAAGAAGATGAACGGGTGACGTCCATCTAGGAAAGGTGCACCGAAATAGTGCTTCGTAGAGCGGTGACCGTAGCCATCGCCCCAATCATCGGCGTTACCACGAGGCAGGGGATAGTTGATCCACAGTGCACCATTATCACCGATAGCATAAGGCTTACCTGTCTTTCCATCCAGATAGAGCAAGTATTCGGAACCAGAGTTAGTATAGGTCATGTTGGCAGTCTGAAGCACAGTGTTACGGGTGTTCACATTCATGTTGCCAATCTCTGTGGTTGAGCCATCTGCGTGATGGATAATCATGTTGTCGGCACCTCGCAGAAGAACCTCGGCACAGCCATCACCGTCCCAGTCATAGCCCACAGCATCATATTGCTCGTCAGGACCAGAGACCATGTTGGGGCCTAGGTCAATCCACCACAGACGTTCACCTTTCAAGGTGTAACACTCTATGCAGTTGTAGGCAGAGTCGTTGGCAACCGAACTGCCGTCAGGACCGTAGTTGCGTTTCATGAGAAACTCAGAAACACCATCACCATTAACATCGGCCAGCGCAATGTCGTTGATGTTGTAATCCTTGGTGATGTCGGTACCACGGCGAGAGTGTAGCTCTTTTACCGCAAACTGAATGTACTGTTGCTTCAAGCGGTCCACAGCCTCACATTTGGTCTGCTCTTTGCCTCGAACTACGGCAGCAACCTGATACTTCGAACCATCTTTGCCATCCTTGTCCACATAGTTTGAGACTTTCAATGGACCTGCAATCTTTGTTCCGTCGCGATAGAGGTTGTACTCAGTGTCATAGTACTCCTCACCAAAGATGCGCCAGCTGACAAACGAACCTGTTCCTGAGGGAACGGCTACCAATCCGCGATCCAACTTGTCGGTGGTGCGCTGGGCATGGATATTGCCAGCAAATGCCAATGCTGCGACGCATAGTAATAATGCTTTTTTCATTGAGTAAATAGTGATTGATTGTTAGTTAGTTCATTTTTAAGTTTGGGTGCAAAGTTACGAATAAAGAATCTAATTACCAAATAAATCAAAGGAAAAGTGTATTTTTACCCTTATTAAAGGTTTTGAAGAACAAATAGTTACTAAATGGCAAAACTTTCTGACTATTTGAAAATATTTTAGGGTGGAATATTTGCAGTTTAATATTTTATTATTAACTTTGCGCCCGAATTAATAAACCATGAGAATATGAGTCAAATCATAAAACCCATCGACTATCAGCCGCTGCTCGACATGAGGCAGACGGAACAAGGTATTAAGTTGATAAAAGAGTTTTTTCAGGCTAACCTCTCTACCGAGTTGCGTTTGCGCCGTGTTACAGCCCCTTTGTTTGTGTTGAAGGGTCTGGGTATCAATGACGATCTTAATGGCGTAGAGCGTGCTGTTACCTTCCCCATCAAGGATTTAGGTGACGCAAAGGCTGAGGTGGTACATTCATTGGCCAAGTGGAAGCGACTGACTTTGGCTGAGTACAACATAGAACCAGGCTATGGTATCTATACGGATATGAATGCCATTCGTGCCGATGAGGAACTTGATAACTTGCATTCACTCTATGTTGACCAGTGGGACTGGGAGGCTTCTATCCGTAAGGAAGACCGTACATTGACTTTCCTGAAGGATATCGTGAAGCGCATCTATGCAGCTATTCGTCGTACGGAATACCTCACTTGCGAGACATATCCTCAGTTGAAGCCATTCCTTCCTGAGCAGATCCATTTCATTCATGCCGAGGAGCTGCTGCAGATGTATCCTGACAAGACTCCAAAGGAGCGCGAGGATGCTATCTGTCAGAAGTATGGCGCTGTGTTTGTCATTGGTATTGGCTGCAAGCTGTCTAATGGTGAGAAGCACGATGGTCGCGCTCCAGACTATGATGACTGGTCAACGATTGCAGAAGACGGACGCATGGGTCTCAATGGCGACATCTTGATTTGGTATCCTGTTTTGGGTCGCTCGTTCGAACTCTCTTCAATGGGTATCCGTGTGGATAAGGAGAGCCTGTTGCGTCAGTTGACGATAGAGGACAAGGAGGAGCGCAAGCAGCTCTATTTCCACCAGCAGTTGCTAAATGATAAACTGCCTCTTTCTATCGGTGGCGGTATTGGCCAGAGTCGTCTTTGCATGGTGCTCCTGCATAAAGGTCATATCGGTGAGATTCAAGCCAGCATTTGGCCCGACGATATGCGTGAGAAGTGCAAGGAGATGGGCATGGCTCTTATTTAAGATAATACATTATTATAATAGGATAAAGGCGGGAAGTTTTTTCTCGCCTTTATTGTTAATTATTGTTTCTCCGACATCTTTTTCATGAAAATAATTGTTCTTCTGACAATTATTTCTTATTTTTGCAGCACCTAACTACAAGAAACAATCTCTTTTATACTAACTATAAACTATTTTTTAAACTAACTAACTCTATTAAAACAATGGGAAACATGTGTAAGTACCTTAGCAGGTATGGAAGCGTAGTTCTATTGGCTATCCTTTCGTTTTTGTTTGTGGGCAATAGTTTTGCTCAGCGTAAGACCGACCAGCTGGACCGTGGCCTTGTGGCTGTGAAGTCGGGTTCGGGTGTCTTTGTCAGTTGGCGCGTACAGGCCGACGAGTATTATGGCGTTACTTACAAGTTGTATCGTAACGGAACTCTGATTGCACAAAACCTCTATGCTTCTAATTACACAGATGCCAGCGGAAGTACGTCTAGCACCTATACAGTCTCGGCTGTTAGAAATGGGGTAGAGGGACAGCCCTGCGCTGCCGTCTCAACATGGGCAAATCAGTATCTGGAGATTCCCGTATCAAACATACAGGCGCGTAGCGGTGTGACTGTTTGGAAACAAAACGATCCGTCTTCTGCGATGGCCAACTATACCATCAATGATATCTCTCTTGGTGATGTGGACGGCGATGGTAAGATTGACTTTATCGTGAAACGCAAGAACCAGACCGACCAGGATAATCTCTTCCCTGCTAATAACTACCAAATGTACTGTCAGATTGAGGTCTATGCCTCGACCATCAACTACGGTCGTTTGTGGTGGATTGACTGCGGACCTAACATCTGCTATGGTGCCGATGAGCAATGGGATGCCGTCGCCTTCGACTGGAACGAGGACGGCTCGTGCGAGGTGCTCTATCGTGGTGGTGCCAACACCGTGATTCATCATGCCGACGGCACCACGGAGACTATTGGTAATGTCAACGAGAATATCCGCAACGGCATCACCCATTATGCCAACATGACCTTCTCAAACGCTGGCGAGGAGTGGCTCATGTATATCAATGGTCGCAATGGCTATACCTACGATGTCATTTCCTATCCCTTGCCTCGTGGCAACGCTTCCGACTGGGGTGATTCCTACGGCCATCGTTCCAGCAAGTATTTCATGGGCGCCCCCTATCTGGATGGTGTGAATCCCTATATCTTCCTGGGTCGCGGTATCTACACCAAGATTGATGCCTGCACCTATCGCGTGAACAAGAGCACCAACAAGCTCTATAAGGTGGGCAACACTTGGCATAGCTATACCAATAGCGGCTGGTATGGACAGGGAAACCACAACTTCTCTATTGCTGATGCCGATGAGGATGGCAGCGATGAGATTATCTATGGCTCGATGGTACTCGATTTCCATACAGCCGACAACTCGCTGCATGGATGCTCTTCTACAGGTTTGGGCCATGGCGATGCTTCTCATACTGGCGACCTTGATCCCTATAGAAGAGGACTGGAAACCTTTGCTTGTAACGAGGAACAGCCCTGCAACAACTTCCGCAATGCTGCCACCTGTGAAATTTATGCACGCACACCAGGCAGTGGCGACGACGGACGTGCCATGGCTGGCAACTTCACCAATCAGTATCCTGGTGGCATCGGCGCCTCAACAGGTTCGGGCATCATTCCTTTGAGCTATGTACAGCCCAATCCCACTTCGCCTGTTTATATCAGTGGCATGGCCAACAACTGGAATGCACAGACACCTTATCCCATGGCACTCAACTTCCGCATCTACTGGGATGGCGACCTGCTGTCGGAGACTATCAACGGTCCTGGTTCAAGCGAGGGCTACCTCTTTGTCGATAAGCTAGGCAGTCGCATCTTTGACACAGGACATGGTACCTATGCTACTGCTTGTATCAATGGTACGAAGAAGAATCCCTGTGCCACGGGCGACATCCTGGGTGACTGGCGCGAGGAGATGGTGATGCGCACATCAGACAACCGTTTCATCCGTGTCTATACTACTGTTACGCCTACCGAGCATCGCATGCAGTCACTCTGGTACGACCATCAGTATCGTCAGGCTATGGTGTGGCAGACTGAAGGTTACAATCAACCTCCTCATCCCAGCTTCTTCGTTGGTGAACTGGAGGGCTTTACGCAGGCTCCTCCCGCACTCACTTGGACAGGACGCACGGGTATTGGCAATAATGGTTCTATCGCTACTTCGCTCAATGGCAAGGATGTGTTTGTATGGCCCGACGGCAATGGCTCGCAGTATTCAGTCAACATCAATGCTGGCGCCCAGCCTTCTACGCTCTTCCTCAACTCTCGCACCACGATAGAGGGTGGCGACCGTGTGCAGTATCTCGAGACCAAGCACACCTGGGATCGCATCCGTCTTACTGGTAATGGCCTTTCTGGCACTACCAACCTTTGCAAGCAAGGTTCTTCTGCAGCCCATCTGCCTTATACCACCCACACCCATTCTGGTAAGACCGACGTATGGCAGGGCGCACTCATCTGCAACGGTAGCATTACTAATAGTGATATCTGGGCCAACCGTTTCACGGAGTTGTTCCTGGGTTCTGATCTCGCTGCCTCTGAGAGTTCTTATAAATCAATTGATATGGAATACGGCTCAGCTCTCTATATCACCAGCAATCTGAAGACCACCCCTTATGTCAACGACAATGGCTATGCTCACATGACCGTGGGTAGTCTTACCATCAAGGAAGGTTCACGACTGGTATTCGATGTTAATGGTAGTGGTAATGCCAATGGCGACCGCCTGAATATTGGTAGCCTCTTCGTTCGCACACAGAACTGGCAGTATGGTCCTCAGTACCTGATGCCTGTCATTGACATCCGCTCTAATGGCGCTTTGGCCGATGGCGACTATCTGTTGGGTACGCTTCAGGGTATGGCTGCTGGCTCAGCCAGTCTGCTCGATGTGAAGGTGGAGTGTACGGCTCAGGTGAGTGGTCACTTCGGTACCGTATTCTTCAACGATGCTAACAAGAGCTATTACTTGCATATAGGAACGGCTATCGATGCTTCCTATCAGATTGACAATTCTGTTTATCTCGACGTGCTGACTCAGAACTTCGAGGATACCGACTGGCAGGATAACTGGACTATCTTCAATGGTGCTCGCCTCACGGCTGTTCAGCAGACTAACGGTGCCAGCGGTTCTAAGTGTATCTGGCTGAAGAGTGTGCTCGATGCCAACAATGGTACATCGGCTGCTTATACCATTCCTGCCATCGCAGAATATAGTAACACGGGTGCCTATACCTTTGACTTCGACTTTGCCCAGACATCTATCATTGGCAGCAATGCTGACCGTGCTGGTGAAGTGATTCTGCGCGACCAGAACGATAACGCCATTGTCACCTTCCGTGCCTTCACGGGTGCAACGACTGGCGAGGTGGTGGTTAACGGCACCGTCGTTGGCAACTACTCGGTGACTAAGGGCACTTACTTCAAGACCGAGACGGCTCCCACCATCAGTCATCATGTTTCTTTGCAGTCATCAGCAGCAGGCACCTCGCTCTATCTCGATGGCACGCGCATTAATATTTCGTCGTCTTTCATCAAGATGGGTAGCATCCTCTACAATACCAATCGCTATGCCGGACAGATGCAGTTTGACAATATCCGTCTGAACTGTCGCATTGAGGGCGCCTATGAGGTGGCAGTAACCAATGGTGGCTTCGATGCAAACAACAACACGGGTTGGAGTGGCACGGCATTCATTTTCCAGTCGTGGACAGATGCCGAGCATTACAACAAGACGTTTGATACCTATCAGACACTTAGCGGACTGCCCAATGGTTGGTATATCCTCACCGTGAACGGCTTCTATCGCAATGGCGTGAACGACAACGAGACCAACAAGCTGGCTACGCTCTATGCCAACGATGCCGCCCAGGCTGTTCGCCTGCGTAGCAGCATCGGACTGAGCGACCTGCAGACAGCCACTGGTCTTACGGCTTATCCCAACAACATGCACGATGCAGAGACTGCTTTCGCTGCAGGACTCTATGAGAACCTGCTCCGCGTGTATGTCTCTGACGGCACTTTGCGCTTTGGTGTGCGTAAGAGCGTGGCCAAGACCTACGACTGGGCTATCTTCGATAACTTCCGTCTCTACTATGTTGGCAACAACGCAGGTGCACGTTCGGCTTCTGGTGAGGCTACGGCAATCAACAATACTAAGGGTGAAACGACTCCAGTAGCATACTATACGCTTGAGGGACGTCGCATCACGCAGCCCGAGAGAGGCCATGTCTATGTGGTGAAGCTATCAAATGGCACAGCAAGAAAAGTGAAATTCTAATGCAATAGTTTCGCTTTTCAAACCGAAAAGTGCAACTCTTACTTTCATTCCAGACTCTAGAACACCCGTTTCTAAAGTCTGGAATGACTGTTTCTAGACTCTAGAAAAGTGCAATGCAGACTCTACATCAACATCAAAACCTAAACTATAACAATCGAAAAGTTATGCTTTAAGGGAAGAAAAGTATAGCTTTTCAGGCGCCAAACAATAGCTTTTCTTGAAGAATTCCTGCCATTTCTTTGCTTAACGCAAAAAGAATATGTAAATTTGCGGCATAAAACCATAAACTGACTTGTGATACGAAAAAACAATCCCCTTTAGCGATGAATATAAAGAGTATATTAGCCGTCCCTATGATTGCCAAAATGAGGCGCTTTGTAGTGAAAACGTTCCTATGTTTATTCTTTGTGGTTTTCTTTCTCCTTATAGATATAATATATCATATGTTGTCACCTCTTTCGCATATAGATGGCGGTGCAGTCTTGGGTATTGCAGGTTCTTATGGAGGCAGCTGGGTAGGAACGAGTTCTATTGATATGATTTATGGTTATTGATTTGTTGTGAGTAATGAAAAAGAAAATTGAATACTTTTTAAATGCCATTCATTATTGTTTGTATTTAGAAGAAATATGGTCAACAAGAATAATTGAGAAATGTGTATTGAGATTATTTCATGGCCTTTCGATAATATTGCATTTTGAGGGATTCTATAAAAGGAAAATGGAAGAGCGTGCCAAGAACAAGGATTTGCAAGAGTTTATGTATGGGAAAACAAGGGGAGAGTCCATAGGCTTTGCCAATCATTGGTTTGGTTATTTCTATTCCGGATATCCTGCATTTCTATCCTTTATTTTTATGGGGTTCTATTTCAGATCATGTGAGGAAATGAATTATCTTGTAGTTTTGATTACCGCTTCTATTCCTATCGGGATCTGTTATATTCCTGCTTATAGGGCAGTATTTTCAAAAGACCGTTATCTAAAATACTTCAAGCAGTTTGAGAAAGAGGACGAGCAATGGCATAAAAAATGGAAGAGAATAACACTTGTTTTTTGTATAGGTTCTGTAATAACGACTCTCATGGGTATCGTTGCTATGTGGGGAGTTCTGCTTGCTTAAAAGCAATTAGATGATGGTTTGATTCCTATAGGATGATTCTTGAAGTATGGACAGTGACTATGATTATGAATTTTAATTAAATTGTTATGAAGAAATATTTTAAGTTACTATATTTTGGATGCTACTATTGGGAATGGTGCCTCACGAGATTTTTTCATAGGCTACTAAATCCTATCGGCCGAAAAGTCATTATAATAATACCATATATATTCCCATTTATTAAAAAGAATCTTGCAAAACAGGGAATGACACCAGAAGAATATGCAGATAACATTTTAAAGTTGGGTGATAAAATCTCCAATGCGAATATATCTCATAGTTTTGAGGCAGGTATAGCACTAAATATCCATATTTTCTTTGTTTTTTTATTGACCGATTTGTTTTTGATTCTTCGCAATGTTTTTGGATATAACTGGTTGGGATTCGAGGTCAAACGTAATAACGTAGTTTTTATAGGTTCATTCATCGTGATGTTAGCTGCAATATGCATGATAGCTTTGAATAACCTGATAGGAACTGATAAAAATGAAAAAGAATTCAGGAAACAGCCCAAGGAAGTACATCATAAGGCTCTATTTATTTTTGGAGGAAGTCTTATTCTTGTTGTAATTCTATTCTATTTTTTATGGGGACATGCTATCTTTAGAAGATAAGAGAACTTCTCATATATATAATTTGGAGATTTTATGGGGAGGATAGTAGCTTTTCTTGAAGAATTCCCGTTATTTCTTTGCTTAACGCAAAAAGAATATGTAAATTTGCGGCATAAAACTATAAACTAAATACATATTAGGAAAGCAATCTTATGAAGAAAGTATTATCCGCTCTGTTTCTTGTTGCGGCATGGCAGATGGCGCTGGCTCAGAATGTGAGCATGTTTAAGTTACTCAGCGATTCTGCATATCAGACGAAGAGTGAATATCAAATGGGCAACAAGTATCAGAAAGATGCCATCATGTTTATGGATATGGTGGCCGATACACACCCTTATTATATTAAAGAGGTGCGACGCGCAGAATGGTTTGCCAAGAAGCCGGCATTGCTTGAACAATGCAAAGACCTAGAGAATGATGAAGCCTTCGTCGATGCACTCATTGATGTGTTAGGTCCGCTCCGCGACAAACATACGGACATCACAACGGTGAAGCGTATGCAAGAGGCCAAACTGAAGAAGAATCAGGATGCTGGAACGGCGGATATACCCAGTGACAGAGATATGGAACATATCATGCGTCTTCATAGGTCATATTACGACTATAGCATCTTTCCGGAATATAGTATCTGCTACCTGCAGTTTAACCAGTGCGCGAATGCGTCAGACTATCCCTTCGCCAAGTTCCTCGATGACATGTTTGCCCAGATGGAGGAGGGAGGTATCAAGACACTGGTGGTGGATGTACAGTATAACAACGGTGGCAGTAGCCGACTCTGCGACCAGCTGCTGCAACATCTTTATCCGATAGATAAGATGAAGTTCTTTACTTCCTATCTGCGTTTCTCTGACCTCATGGCAGCCTATAATCCCAGAATTGCCGCTGCCAAGAAGAATTGGGAGGACGACGGACACAAGGAAGAACTCTACCAGAAACCTGCCCCCGTGATTCCAGCTAATTATGTACAACCGAAACAGTTTGAGGGACAGGTGGTCTTCGTTATGGGTAAGCGCACCTTCAGTAGTGCGGGGATTCTCCTTACTATGGCACGCGATAACCATATAGGTCCCATCATCGGAACAACATCAATCTTCTCACCCTCGCATTATGGCGAGGTGCTTCCTTATAAACTTCCTAATACGGGAGTTCTGGGTTCCATTTCCAGCAGCTACTTCGTACGTCCCGATGTGACAAAAACAGATGAGAAACTGCTGGAGCCGGATGTGAAGGTGGACCTCGATGACAAGGAAGCATCATGGCAGTATATCGTCAGAAAGTATGGAACAAATGGCAAGTGATGTTTTTAGCATAAAAAAGAAACGACTTTTCTTTGTTTTGCGCTCAACTTTTCGTAATTTTGCAACCTGAAACTAAAAACAACGTTATTGTCATGGAATATATCGTTTCGGCACGAAAGTACCGTCCCATGTCTTTCGACACGGTGGTGGGGCAGGCCGCTCTGACAACGACATTGAAGAATGCCGTGAAGAGTGGAAAGCTGGCGCATGCCTACCTGTTCTGCGGACCGCGAGGCGTGGGAAAGACGACTTGCGCCCGTATCTTTGCAAAAGCCATCAACTGCCAGAACCCTACGGCGGAAGGTGAAGCCTGCAACGAGTGCGAGAGTTGCCAGTCGTTCAACGAGCAGCGTTCGCTGAATATCTTCGAACTTGATGCCGCCTCAAACAACTCGGTGGAGCACATCAAGACGCTGATGGAACAGACACGCATCCCACCGCAGCTTGGTAAATATAAGGTGTTCATCATCGACGAGGTGCACATGCTTTCAACTGCTGCCTTCAACGCATTCCTGAAGACGCTGGAGGAGCCACCCGCACATGTCATCTTTATCCTGGCTACCACGGAGAAGCATAAGATTCTGCCCACTATCCTGAGCCGTTGTCAGATTTATGACTTCGAGCGCATGACGGTGCAGAACACCATAGAGCACCTGAAGAGTGTTGCCGACAAAGAAGGTATCAAGTATGAAGAGCAAGCACTGGCGGTGATTGCCGAGAAGGCCGACGGCGGTATGCGCGACGCACTCTCTATCTTCGACCAGGCAGCTTCGTTCTGTCAGGGTGACATCACCTATCAGAAGGTGATAGAAGACCTGAACGTGCTGGATTCGGAATATTACTTCCGTATGGTGGATATGGCTGTGGAAAACAAGGTGAGCGACATCATGGTGCTCTTGAACGATATCATCAACAAGGGATTTGATGGCGGACTCTTGATTCAAGGCTTGGCAAAACATGTGCGTAACGTGATGATGGCTAAGAACCCTGAGACGCTGTCACTACTGGAGGTGAGCGAACAGCAGCGCCAGCGCTATACGGAACAGGCACAGCGCGTACAGTTGCCTTTCCTCTATGGTGCCTTGAAACTCATGAACCAGTGTGATGTGAACTACCGTCAGTCAAGCAATAAGCGCCTTTTGGTGGAACTGACCCTCATAGAGGTGGCACAGTTGACACAGCCCGACGAGGGGCCTGCTAATGGGCGTAAGCCCAGAAGACTGAAATCCCTGTTTAAGCAACTGATTCAGCAGACAAAGCCACAACAAGCGGTTCAACAGGTGACCGCGGCTGCGTCGATGAATAAGGCGAATGGTCAGAGTAATCTGAGTGATCAGAGTACTCGGAGTAATCAGAGTAATCAGAATACTCGGAAGGTTCAGCCTCCCACCATCAAGGTGTCCAACCTGGGTATGTCGTGGAAGAATCTGCGTCAGCAGAACAGTAAGATGAATATTCTTCCTGGAACTCCAGGCGTATCGGAAAAGTCGAGCAACGAACAGCAACAGTTCACTCAGGCCGACTTGGAACTGCAATGGTTGTCCATGTGTAATCGCATGCCGCAGAAATATAGCGGTATTGCCATGCGCATGAAGAATATGACCCCCGTGGTCAACGAGATGCCTATCGTTGAGGTGGAGGTGCCTAATGAGATTATGAAGACGGAAATGGAGCAGATAAAGGGCAGTATCATCAGCACTTTGAAACTCCATCTGCACAACAGTGGCATTGATCTGGTCCTTCACGTGTCGGAAAACAAAGAGATGGCTAAGCCCATGACACGTCGTGAACAGTTCGAGGCGCTGGTTAAGGAGAATCCTTCCGTTGAGAAACTGCGAGCTGCCTTTGATTTGGTTCTCGCATAAGATTGATAGAATCACAGAAAAGATATGAAGCGTTTCAAAGAGACCCTATTGCGCATAGCACATCTGCCTTATATGAAGTACATCGTGGTACTCGTATTCGGCGTTTTGTTCATCGGCTTCCTCGATGAGAATAGTGTGTGGAACCATTTTCGCTATAAGCAGCGCGTGGTGGAACTGAAAGAGGAAATAGCAGTCTATGAGAAGGACTTTGAACGCGACCAAAAGCGCATACACGAACTTCAACACAGTCCTAAGGCAATGGAACGTATTGCACGTGAGCGCTATTTCATGAAAGCAGCCGATGAGGATATCTTCGTGCTGAGTGATGATGAAAACGAAAAAGAAAAGGAATTAGACGATGAAAGAGTTGAGTAGATGGCAAGCTATCATTTTCCAGATAGGAGCCGTTTTGTTGTTGACTGGAGCTGTGAGTACCTTGTTTGACTGGTCTTTCGCACCTTATTTATTTGGTGTGGGCTCCATATTCTATGCTTCTATTCAGATGCTACAGACTTATGAAGGACGAAAAATGGTGATTCGTCGTTTGCGCCGTATCATGCTGTTAAGTGACGTCTTGCTCCTTTTTTCAGCTGTACTGATGTTTGCTACACAGTCAAAATTGCCCTTCTTTGATCAGATAACCTATGTGCAGTACATTCACAATAACTGGGTGCTGGTCCTTCTGTTGGCAGCAATCTTGCAACTGTATACGACCGTTAGAATAGACAACGAATTGATCAAATAAGCAAAATATCTATAAAAGTTTGCGCATTTGTTTTAAATTGCGCAAATTTTTTTTTGTAGTTCAATATATCGTTGTACTTTTGCAGAAACCGAAATTGATATATGAAAAAAGTATTTTATATACTAACCATAGTAGCAGCCTTAACCTCGTGTGCGGAGTCATACAATATTAAAGGTACGTCTTCTTTGTCTCTCTTAGATGGAAGCAAACTCTATCTGAAAGTGGTGCAGGGTGATAAACTGACAAACTTTGATTCTTGTGAGGTAGTGCATGGCGACTTCAAGTTCTGTGGCGAACTTGACACTACTTGTATTGCTGGTCTCTTCATGGATGATCAGAGCATCATGCCTGTGGTTATAGAGAAAGGTGATATCAATATCATGATTGATGAGACCAAGCAGAAGGTGAGTGGCTCGCCCCTGAACGATCGTCTCTATGAGTTCCTGGAACAGCATAACCAGTTGACTGGCCGTATGGTGGAGCTGGGACATCGTGATGCCCAGATGCTGCTTGATGGTATTGATGAGTCGGTGATTGCCCAGGAGATTGGTCGCGAGCGCATGAAGATTATCAGCGAGGAAGATAGTCTGGTGACTGACTTTGTGGTAAATAACTTCGATAATATCCTGGGACCATATATCTTCGTGAGAAACTGTTCGTCTGTGCCACAAATAGAACACATCATGAGCAAGGCAACAGACCACTTTAAGAACGACCCTCAGGTGCAGGCTTTCTATGAGGCTGTGACAAAGTCGAACTCTCCAGAGCTGGCAAACGAGACCATGTCTGAAGAGCCTAGCGATGAGGAAGTAAGTAAAATACTGGAGGGCGAATGAAGAGACTCATCACAGGTGCAATCATCGTCAATGAAGGCCGCTCGTTCAAGGGCTCTGTTATCGTAGAGGATGAACGAATAGCTGAGATTATCGAAGGGACAATTCCCCAAAACTTTGAAGGAGAGATTATTGATGCCTCAGGATGTTATCTCCTGCCAGGTGTGATAGATGATCATGTTCATTTCCGTGAGCCGGGGCTTACGGATAAAGCAGATATGGAAAGTGAAAGTCGTGCTGCCGCAGCAGGTGGTGTCACGTCTTTTTTTGATATGCCAAACTGTGTGCCTCAGACCACAACACTTGAGGCTTTACAGGAGAAATTCCAATTGGCTGCCAAGAAGAGTCATGTGAACTATTCCTTCTTCTTTGGCGCTACCAATGATAATGTGAATCTCTTCCCGCAACTCGATGTCCATCGTATCCCTGGCATCAAGCTGTTTATGGGCAGCTCAACGGGTAATATGCTGGTAGATCGTGATGAGGCTCTGGAGCGTATCTTCAAGAACGCGCCTCTTCCGTTGATGGCCCATTGCGAGGATACGGCAATCATTAATAAGAATATGGAGGAGGCCAAGAAAGGCTATGGCGATGATCCAGATGTTCGACTGCATACTCTCATTCGCAGCGAAGAGGCATGTCTGGTATCAACAACCAAAGCTGTCAACTTGGCCAAGAAATACAAGGCTCGTCTGCATGTGGCACACTTGACCACGGCAGAGGAACTGGAGCTTTTTTCAGCAAATCAGTCGGATATCACGGCAGAGGTCTGCGTAGGACACCTGTTCTTCTCTATGCTCGACTATGATAAGTTGGGCACGCGCATCAAGGTGAACCCTTCCATAAAGAGTCCTGTGGACCAGTTTATGCTGCGCCAGTCGCTCAATGATGGGCGCATTGCTGTAGTAGCAACCGATCACGCGCCCCACCTGTTGGCACAGAAAGAGGGTGGTTGTGCGAAGGCTGCCAGCGGTATGCCCATGATTCAGTTCTCGCTGGTGGCTATGCTGGAGTTGGTCGATCAGAAAGTACTGACGATAGAACGGATGGTGGAACTGATGTCGCATAACCCTGCTCGGTTGTTCCAGGTGCGTCAGCGCGGCTTCCTGCGTAAAGGCTATCAGGCCGACTTCGTGTTGGTACGCCCCAATCAGCCTTGGACAGTGACATCCGATGTGATTCTGAGCAGGTGCGGATGGAGCCCGTTGGAGGGCCATACCTTCAACTGGCATGTGGAGATGACCTTCTGTAATGGCTATCCGGTATATAAACAAGGTGTAATAGACAAAGACTATATAGGACAGCCTGTTGAATTCCGATGAAGCTAACATACGACATCAGCACACTCGTGCCCTATATCAACTGGGTTTACTTCTACCATGCGTGGCAGTTGAGACAACCTGCTGAGCAGAAGAAGATAAAGGTGGAGGCTGAGAATTTCCTGATGTCGTTGGAAAGACGCTATCATGCTTATGCATTGTTTCATGTTTTAGATGCCCATAGCATGGGCGATGATATCGTTCTTCTTCCTTCCAATATTCATATTCCATGTCTTCGACAGCAAGGCGTAGCTCCTTGTTTCTCGTTGGCGGACTTTATCCATCCGGAGAAAGACCGCATTGGTATCTTTGTGACCAGTGTGGATAAAGGTATGGAACAAGACTTCGATGCCGATCCCTATCAGAAAATGATGGCGCAGCTATTGGCCGACAGACTTGCTGAGGCTGCCGCTGAGTTGATGCACCTACAGGTGCGAACTCACTATTGGGGCTATGCAGCCAACGAACAGCTATCCATCGAAGAACTTCACCAAGAGCATTTCCAGGGCATCCGCCCTGCGGTGGGTTATCCTTCTCTGCCCGATGCTAGCATTAATTTCCTGCTTGACGAACTGCTCGACATGAAGCAGATAGGAGTATCGCTTACGGAGAGTGGTGCCATGCGTCCGCATGCCAGTGTGTCGGGACTCATGATCAGTCATCCTCAATCGCGCTATTTCTCCATCGGACGTATTGGTGATGACCAGTTGCGCGACTATGCCGCCCGTCGTGGTATGGACGTGAATGTATTACGTAAATTCCTGTCTTCCAACTTATGAATATACTGTCGATGCTCCTCATGATACTCCTTGATCCTGATACCTATATATTAATAGGGTGGGTGGTGCTCCTCATGTTGAGTGTGTTAGCTGGTGTGGTGCTTTATCTACAGCACCGTCGTTGGGTGCGTTGGTGTGTCAGTTCCCTGATGCTGCTGATATGGGCAGGTTTCCTTTATGGCTCCTATGTCGGCTTCTCGCAGTTCCGTGTGTTGGAAGTGGAATATGCCAGTGCAGATCTTCCAGAGGCCTTCGACGGTTATCGCATCCTGCAGTTCGGCGATGCACATCTTGGCACTTTCGAAGGCAAGCGTCGGGAACTGTTGGAACGCATGGTGGACAGTATCAAGGCGCAGCATGCCGATATGATAGTATTCACGGGCGATTTGCAGAATAAGCATCCCGATGAGGTGACGTCTTTCATGAAACTACTTAGTAGTATCAAGGCTCCCGATGGTGTCTATTCTGTTTTGGGTAATCATGATTATCCTGACTATCTGGGCACTGATGATCCCTTTGAGATTTCCGGACTGACGGGACGTTCCGTGGAAAACCATAAACTGCTTGGATGGGAATTGCTTTGCAATAGTCATCGCTTCATTCATCGTGGCAATGATAGTATCGTCATTGCTGGTATGGACAATGATGGTGAAGGACGATTCCCGCAGAATGGCGACATCTCTCAAACGCTGAGTCGTGTTCAAAGAAATCAGTTTGTGGTTATGTTGGAACACGATCCTTCTTCATGGCGAAGGAAGATCCTGCCTCACTGCCATGCACAACTCACACTCAGTGGACATACTCATGGTGGACAACTATCCTTGTTCGGATGGTCGCCAGCCTCCCTGCGCTATAAGGAATATAGCGGTATCTATCGCATGGGAGAGCGTGCACTATGTGTTACTCAGGGTATTGGCGGAGTAATTCCATTCCGATTGGGCACTCCTGCAGAAATAGTAGTTATCACTTTAAAAAGAAAATAAAACCATAAATATGAAATATCTTTATCGTATCTATCAGATTTTTATTGCACTTCCTTTAGTGCTGTTGTATACCGTGTTGGTAGTCCTCTTCATCTCAGTTGGCTGCGCCATCGGCAATGGCCATTTCTGGGGCTACTATCCAGCCCACGTGTGGGCCCGACTCATCCTCTGGTCTCTGCTGATTCCTGTAAAGGTGGAAGGTCGTGCACATTTGGAAAAAGACCAGTCGTATGTCTTTGTAGCTAATCATCAGGGTGCTTTTGATATCTTCCTGATTTACGGCTATCTGAATAGAAACTTCAAATGGATGATGAAATATCAGCTTCGTAACATGCCATTCGTTGGCTATGCTTGCGAGAAGTCACACCAGATCTTTGTGGATAAGCGTGGACCAAAGAAGATCAAGGCTACCTATGACAAGGCGCGTGCTACTCTTAAGGATGGTACTAGCCTGACGGTGTTCCCTGAGGGGTCGCGTACCTTCACAGGACATATGGGCGAGTTTAAGCGTGGTGCCTTCGCATTGGCCGACGAACTGCAATTGCCTGTTGTTCCGCTGACTATCAATGGCTCGTTCAATATCATGCCTCGCATGCGCGACATGAAGTTTGTGTTGTGGCATCCCATGACGCTTACCATTCATCAGCCTATCTATCCAGTAGGTCAGGGACCTGAGAATATCGAGGCTACCAAGAATCAGGCTTACGACAGTGTCATGTCGGCCCTTGTACCTGAATATCAAGGTTTCGTGGAGAACCCAGATCAATAAAAAAATAAAGGAATAGTGAAAAGCACTATTCCTTTATTTTTGGATATTTCCTTGTCCATCCATCCCAGCGCAATCGCATCACACCAAAGAATGCTTCTCCGAAGATGCCTCCAGACATCTTACTGGTGCCCTCCTGTCGATTAACGAAGATGACGGGTACCTCCTTGATCTTGAAGCCTATCTTGTAGGCAGTGAACTTCATCTCTATCTGGAAACCATAGCCCTTAAAGCGAACCTTGTCCAGCTCGATGGTTTCAAGAACCCTGCGTCTGTAGCACTTGAATCCTGCGGTGGTGTCGTGGATGGGGAAGCCGGTAACGAGCTTCACGTATTTTGAAGCGAAATAGCTCATCAGTACACGGCCCATGGGCCAGTTTACCACATTGACACCACTTACATAGCGCGAACCAATGGCTACGTCGTAGCCCTCATCGTGGCAGGCTGCATAGAGACGAGGCAAGTCGTTGGGGTCGTGGCTGAAGTCTGCATCCATCTCGAACACAAACTCATAGTCGTGTTGCAAAGCCCACTTGAAACCTGCGATATAGGCGGTGCCAAGTCCCAACTTTCCGGTACGCTCAACCAAGAACAAGCGATCACTGAACTCATCAGCCATCAGTCCTTTCACAATCTGTGCGGTGCCGTCTGGCGAACCATCGTCAATAATCAGGATGTGGAAGTCTTTCTCCAAACCAAATACGGCACGGATAATTCTCTCAATATTTTCCTTCTCGTTGTAAGTAGGAATAATGACGATGCTATCGCTTTTGTTCATAGTTTTAATGGTTTAATAGTGCAAAGGTACAAATTATTTGTGAATCAGTAATCATGTATTGTGATTTTTTTTTGTTACCTTTGCACCACATTTGGGAATGAATATACAGGAACTACAGACACTTTATGCCGTGAAGCCACAGGTGGCAGCATTGGCAAAGACAATAGAGAAACTATCTGTAAAGACGATTTCTCTCGAAGGACTCTTGGCTTCGTCGGCGCCAATGTTGTTTAGTGCATTGGCTCTGAAGACATTACAGAAATACGTTTTTGTCCTTAACGATGCCGATGAGGCTGGCTATTTCTATCACGACCTTTGTCAGGTGATGGGGGAGAGTAGTGTGCTTTTCTTCCCTTCGAGTTATCGTCGTGCCATTAAGTACGGACAGAAGGACCCTGCCAGCGAGATCCTGCGAACGGAAGCGCTCTCAAAATTGTCCACGCAACATGCTCAGTTGTTTGTAGTTACGTATCCAGATGCTCTCGCTGAGATGGTGGTGACACGCAAGAACCTTGATGCCCGCACGCTCTCGCTGACGCAGGCGCAGCTGGTAAACGTGGATGATATCTGTGCAACGCTGCGCGATTTCGGTTTTCGTGAGGTTGACTATGTCTATGAGCCAGGACAGTTTGCTTTGCGTGGCTCCATACTTGACGTGTTCTCCTATAGCTATGAGTTCCCTTTCCGTCTTGACTTCTTTGGCGACGAGATTGACTCCATCCGTGCTTTTGAGGTGGAGAACCAGTTGTCCAAAGAGCGTTGCGAGCGTGTGGATATTGTGCCGGAGCTGACTTCGGTGGAGGAGAAAGAGTCTATCCTCAAGTTCTTGCCTAAAGAGACGCTGTTGGTAATGAAGGACCTGCAGTTTGTTCGTGAAAGCATAGAGCGTGCTTATCAGGAAGGTTTCTCCGCCCAAGCCATGCAAGAGCGTATGGAAGGTGCCACAGAGATGGAGCAACGGCAGATAGAACGTGAGATGCAGCGCGATAACCAGATTATCACAGGAACGCAGTTTGCACAAGACGCAGAGCCTTTCCGTAAGATATTCTTAGTTTCCAAAAACAAAGCGAATGAATCTTCTTCAGGAACCGTAGGAGAGGCTTCCATCCATTTCGATATCAAGCCACAACCTTTGTTCCATAAGAACTTTGAGCTGTTGTCGCAGTCGTTGGAAGACTATCTGTTGCAGGGATTCAAACTTTATATCTTGGCTGATAGTCAGAAACAGCAGGAACGCCTCAAGGATATTTTCGCCGAGATGAAGCAGAACCTTACGTTTGTGCCTGTTGACAGAACACTTCATGAGGGTTTCATTGATGTTGATGCTCGTTTGTGCTTGTTTACAGACCATCAGATATTCGACCGTTTCCATAAGTATAACCTGAAGAGTGACAAAGCCCGCGGTGGAAAAGTGGCACTCACACTGAAGGAGATTCAGCAGTTTGAGATAGGTGACTATGTGGTTCATGTTGATCATGGCATCGGAAAGTTCGGCGGATTGGTCAGGATGCCTTTGCAGGATGGTGGCTTCCAGGAGATGATAAAAATCATCTACCAGCGTGGCGACGCCATCTATGTCAGCATTCATTCGCTCTATAAAGTCTCAAAATACAAATCGCAGGACGATGGTCAGCAGCCTCGTATGTCGACACTTGGCACCGGACAGTGGGAGCGACTGAAGGAACGCACCAAGAAACACATCAAGGATATTGCTCGCGATCTCATAAAACTCTATGCTGCGCGTAAGCACCAGAAAGGTTTTGCTTTTAGTCATGACACCTATCTGCAGCATGAACTGGAGGCCTCGTTCCTCTATGAGGATACGCCCGACCAGTTGAAAGCTACGCAGGAGGTTAAGGCTGATATGGAGATGGCCAAGCCAATGGACCGTCTGGTGTGTGGTGATGTGGGATTCGGAAAGACCGAGGTGGCTGTGCGTGCGGCCTTTAAGGCAGCTGTCGATGGTAAGCAGGTGGCTGTAATGGTGCCCACCACGGTATTGGCCTATCAGCATTATCGCACGTTCCTCGGTCGATTGAAGGATATGCCTGTTCGGGTGGATTACCTGACACGTGCCCGTACCACCAAGCAGACCACGGCTTTGTTGAAGGATTTGGAAGAGGGAAAGGTTGATATTCTCATTGGCACGCATAAGCTTATTAGTAAGAGCGTGAAGTTCAAAGACTTAGGACTGCTTATAATCGATGAGGAACAGAAATTTGGTGTGTCGACCAAGGAGAAGTTGCGTCAGATGAAAACGAATGTTGATACGCTCACCATGAGTGCTACGCCTATTCCTCGTACCCTGCAGTTCTCATTGGTTGGTGCTCGTGACCTCAGCGTTATCCAGACACCTCCTCCCAATCGTTATCCTATTCAGACGGAGATTCACACTTTCTCTGCAGAGATTATAGCCGATGCTATCAACTTCGAGATGAGTCGTAATGGTCAGGTTTATTTCGTGAATAACCGTATCAGTGACCTGACACACATAGCAGAGATGATTCATAAGTACATTCCCGACTGTCGCATAGCTATTGGCCATGGACAAATGAAGCCCGAGGAACTTGAGAAAATAGTGCTCGACTTCTCTAACTATGATTACGACGTGTTGCTCTCAACGACCATTGTGGAGAATGGTATTGACATTCCTAATGCCAACACCATTATTATTAATAGTGCGCAGTACTTTGGCTTGTCTGACCTCCATCAGATGCGTGGACGTGTGGGACGAGGTAATCGTAAGGCTTTCTGCTATTTGCTGGCACCCCCATTGGCAGCTTTGCCTGTGGATAGTCGTCGCCGATTGGAAGCTCTGGAGAATTTCTCTGACCTTGGTTCTGGTATTAATATCGCTATGCAGGACCTCGATATTCGTGGTGCAGGCAATCTGCTTGGTGCAGAGCAGAGCGGATTCATCTCTGACCTTGGCTATGAAACTTATCAGAAGATTCTGAATGAAGCAATGGCGGAACTGAGAAATGAGGCGCCTGAGTTTGCTTCAGAAGAGGAGTCGGGCGCTCCTCATGCGAAGGATATTTCCTCGGCAGGTGCAGGTGGACCTTTCGTTTCTGACTGCAATCTCGAATCGGATCTTGAGATGTATTTCCCCGATCAGTATGTGCCTAGCGACTCTGAACGTATGCTGCTCTATCGCGAACTTGATAATTTGCGTAACGATCAGGAGGTGGAAGCTTATCGCTTGCGTCTGATAGACCGCTTTGGTCCTTTGCCATCACAGGCCGAGGAACTGCTGAATGTGGTATCCTTGCGTCGTATAGGAAAATCGCTTGGCTGCGAGAAAATCATGCTGAAGCAAGGACGCATGTTCCTTTATTTCGTCAGCAATGCACGCAGTCCCTTCTATCAGAGCGAAGCCTTCGGTCGTGTTATTGATTATATAGGTAAGAATGTGCGCCGTTGTAACCTGCGCGAACAGAATGGTAAACGCTCAATGGTGATTACCGATGTTCCTTCTGTCGGAGAGGCAGTAAAAGTGCTTGCTTCCATATAGTACCGCTATTCGGGTAGTTTGGCGGCACTATTCGGGTAGTTTGGCGGCACTATTCGGGTGGTTTGGCGGCACTATTCGGTGTGAATAGCGTTACTTTTCTTTTATGACAATATGTCGCTTATTTGTGTCATATTGTCGGTTGTTTCTCTATTGGCATTGATGTTGCATGATGATGTATGAACGCGAAAGCGTACAACAAACAGATTATTAATGTAACATTTATAAAACAATTAGGAGGACAAAACTATGACACCAATGATGAGAACAAACAATTGGATTCCCGCAGTGTTCAACGATTTCTTTGACACCGACTATATGCCGCGTGCAAACCGCACCGCACCTGCTATCAACGTGAAGGAAACGGATAAGGCCTATACCGTAGAGCTGGCTGCTCCGGGCATGAAGAAGGAGGACTTCAACGTGCATATCAACGATGATGGCAACCTGATTATCAAGATGGAACAAAAGAACGAGAAAAAGGAGGAGGACAAGTCTCTGCGCTATCTGCGTCGCGAGTTCAGTTACTCAAAGTACGAGCAGACACTGATTCTGCCCGATGACGTGAAGAAGGATGCTATCTCGGCTAAGGTGGAGAACGGCGTACTAACCGTGGAACTGCCTAAGATTGTAGAAGAGAAAGTGAAGGTATCACGTCAGATAGATATCGCATAAGGGATTGTTTAATAAGAAAACCCGCTCAAATCTGAGCGGGTTTTCTTGTTTATAATGGGTATCACTCTTTAAAGTGAAGCCTTTTTATTGCTTATCGAGTTCTGCAAGGTTCTCGGCAATCATCTCGTCGGTAACCGTGTAGTTCTGCAAATCGCCCTTGATGTAGGCCTCGTAGCTTGGCATGTCGATGAGACCGTGGCCAGAGAGATTGAAGAGAATAACCTTCTCCTCACCAGTCTCCTTGCACTTCAGTGCCTCGCGGATGGTAGCGGCAATAGCGTGGGTACTCTCAGGCGCAGGGATGATACCTTCTGTACGGGCAAACAGCATACCTGCTTCGAAGGTCTCGAGCTGAGGAATATCGACACCATGCATCATGCCGTCCTTGATAAGCTGACTAATAATCATACCGGCACCATGATATCGCAAACCACCGGCGTGGATGTTGCTAGGCTTGAAGTTGTGGCCCAGTGTGTACATGGGGAGTAATGGGGTGTAGCCTGCTTCATCACCAAAGTCGTAACGGAACTGACCGCGGGTTAGCTTAGGACAACTGTCTGGCTCGGCAGCGATGAACTCGGTGTGGCGTTCGCCGCTCAGGTTGTGACGCATGAAGGGGAAGGAAATACCACCGAAGTTAGAACCGCCACCGAAGCAGCCAATCACGATATCGGGGTATTCGCCTGCCATCTGCATCTGTTTCTCGGCTTCCAGACCAATAATGGTCTGATGCAGACCAACATGGTTCAACACAGAACCAAGGGTGTATTTACAGTTGGGGGTTGTTGTGGCCAACTCTACAGCTTCTGAAATCGCTGTACCCAGTGAACCTGTGTGAGTGGGGTCCTTGGTCAGAATGTCCTTACCGGCACGGGTTGACATAGAGGGTGAACCCTCAACAACAGCACCGAAGGTGCGCATGATGGATGAGCGATAGGGCTTCTGCTGCATGGTAATCTTTACCTGGTACACAGCGCAGTCAAGACCATAGATCTTGGCAGCGTATGACAATGCAGCACCCCACTGACCGGCACCGGTCTCAGTGGTTACATTGGTGGTGCCTTCCTGCTTTGCATAGTAGCATTGGGGAAGGGCAGAGTTGATCTTATGTGAACCCAGAGGGTTGGTACTTTCGTTCTTGAAATAGATATGTGCGGGAGTACCCAGTGCTTCTTCAAGAGCATAGGCACGTACCAGAGGCGTAGAACGGTAGTATTTGTATTTATCAAGTACGTCTTCTGGAATGTCTATCCAGCGGTGTTCTGTATCCAACTCCTGTACACAGCATTCACGGGGGAAGATATGTGCAAGGTCATCAACGCCAAGTGGCTGCTTAGTAGCTGGATGAATGGGCGGCATGGGCTTGTTGGGCATGTCGGCCTGGATGTTGTACCACTGTGTGGGAATCTCACTCTCTTGGAGGATAAATTTCTTTTGTTTGCTCATACGTTTTTATTATTGGTTTAGTATTTGCGCTGCAAAGATACTAAAAATTATCAATTATCAATTATCAATTATCGATTATTTTGTAACTTTGCAGACTGAATGTGGATCCTTTTAATCATACTGGTTTATTTCGCTGTGCTGATGTCTATTAGTCGACTGACACAGCGAAGTGCAGACAATCAGACTTTCTTTCGTGCTGAGCGTCGTTCGCCTTGGTATATGGTGGCTTTTGGTATGGTGGGCGCTTCCATTTCGGGCGTTACGTTTGTCAGTGTGCCTGGCATGGTGCTTTCATCTCAGATGACTTATCTGCAGGTGTGTTTGGGCTTCATCATTGGGTATCTGGCTATCGCCTTTGTGTTGTTGCCTGTCTATTACAAGTTGAACCTTACGTCTATTTATACTTATCTGGGACAACGTCTTGGTCCTACGTCCTATCTGACGGGGGCTTGGTTCTTTCTGATTTCAAAGATGGTAGGCGCAGCAGTAAAGTTCTACGTGGTGTGTCTTATCCTTCAGCAATTCGTGTTTGACGCCTTGGGAATTCCATTCTTTGTCAATGTGCTTGCAATGGTGGCATTGATATGGCTATATACGCGCAGGGGAGGCGTGCGCACCTTGGTTTTTACGGATACTTTCCAGACGGTGTGTCTTTTTACAGCTCTTCTCCTTATTATATATATGGTGATACGCGCGCTGGGTTTCTCGTTTGGAGAGGCTGTGCGAGCTGTAGTTGGAGATACACGTAGTCGTATATTTGAATTCGTTGACTGGCGCTCACCTTATTTCTTCTGGAAAGAATTCTTGAGTGGTGCTTTCATTGTCATTGTGATGACGGGGCTTGACCAGGATATGATGCAGAAGAATCTGACTTGTCGCTCTTTGAGAGAGGCTCAAAAGGATATGTGCACTTATGGTATGGCTTTTGTTCCTGCCAACTTGCTATTCTTGTCGCTTGGTGTTCTACTGGCCCAACTCGTAGAGCAGCGAGGACTCGCTCTTCCTATGCAGGGTGACCAGCTTTTACCTATGTTTGTTCAGGGGGATGTTATCCCTGTCTCGTCATTTTTTTTGCCTCTTATTTTTACTCTCGGTATTTTAGCAGCATCGTTTTCCAGTGCCGATTCTGCCCTGACTTCGTTAACTACGAGTTATTGCGTGGATGTGCGTAGGAGAGCTGATGACGAGCAACTTCGGAAGCGTGCGCATCTTGTTATATGTTTGTTGTTTGTGGCTTTCATCATGGCTTTCAGAACATTGAACAGTAAGTCGCTTATCGATGCTATATATACCATCGTCTCTTATACCTATGGACCTTTGTTGGGGCTTTTCGCCTTCGGGTTGTTTACAAAAAAACAGGTACGCCAACGATGGGTACCTGTCGTTTGTATTGCTTCTCCATTTATATGTTATGCTGTAGCTATGGCCTTTGAGGCACTTTGGAATTATCATTTCGGTTATGAGCTATTGATGCTTAACGGGCTGCTCACGTTCAGTGGGTTGTGGATGTGTCGTTCTGAGCATCGATAAACTCGCTGGGCTGCATACCAAATTCTTTCTTAAAACACGTTGCAAAATACTTGGGGTCTTTGAAGCCGACCTTATAAGCTAAATCGCTGACGCGCAGCGTGGGTTGCGTTTCAGCGAGTCGTTTTGCTTCTTTCATGCGTATATCGCGAATGAAATTGGTTATGTTCATACCGGTGAGCGTGCGTAACTTGTTGTATAGCGTTGATCCGGAGGCTCCCATCTCAACAGCAAAGGCATCACGATCGAAATCGCTGTCGCTTATGTGTTCTTCTACACATTTGTAAGCACGTTGCAGAAATAATTCGTCGGCTGTTAGTGGATGATACATAATAGGATCTATACCAGCTGCTTCCATGATGCGCTTGCGGTTAGATATGATATTGTCTATGCGCAGTTCCAGGTCTCCAAGGCGGAAAGGCTTTGTTACATAATCATCAGCACCGATAAGCATGGACTTTTTATGGTCTTCTTCGCTGGTCTTGGCTGTAAGCAGAATCACTGGCAGATGGTTCCATTCTGGTGAAGACTTGATAATATGGGTCAGCTCGTTGCCATCCATCTCTGGCATCATCACATCTGATATAATCAAATCTATGCGTTGCTTCTCTATGATTTTCAGAGCCTCGCGTCCGTTTGTGGCTGTGGTGATATGATAACGGTTGCTCAATAGGGTACTCATTAACATCAGTAGCTCTTCATTGTCTTCCACAAGTAGAAGTTTATAAGCATCTTCGTTTGCTGTTTGTATGGTAGATGGAACCAAAGGTTTATCGTCTGAAGGATAGAGTGCTTTCAGGTCTATGATGCTGGAATGTGATTTGTTCAGGTCGAAGGCATTCTTCTCGTCAATTTGTTCTGGCAAGTATGCTTCTTTTCTGATGGGAATGGTTACGGTGAAGAGGGTGCCGCGTACTTCCTCGCTTTCGCAATCAATAGTTCCTCTATGCAAAGTTACCAAATCGTGGGTGAGTGACAGCCCTAAACCATTACCTATTACTTGCATGCGACGATAGTCGCCATCGTGGAAGCGTCGGTATAGATTCTTCATTTTTTCAGCTGAGATGCCTATACCGTCATCCTCTACCTGAATGATTACATGATCAAACATTCTATTGGTAAAGGCACGCAAGGAGATATGTCCGCCTGCTTTCGTATATTTGGCGGCATTTGATAATAAGTTGTATATAATCTTATCCAACTTGTCGGTATCTATCCATCCCATCATGGATTGTGGGTTAGTCTCAATAGTAAAGGTCTGCCCCTGTTTATGCATGAGAGGTTCAATGCAGAGTGCTGTCTGCCGGATATATTGCATCACGTCTCCCTGGGAAACGAGTAATTTCAATTCTCCAGACTGCGACTTGCTTGCCTCAAGGATTTGTTGGAGCAAACGTACCATGCGTTCAATGTTCAGTTGCATCAAAGCATAGTCGGTAGCATGATTAGGTTCTACTTCGTGCAGATGCTCCACTGAGGCAGAAATGACAGTGAGGGGGGTAAGTAGTTCGTGACTGATATTTGTGAATACGTTCTCCATCTCTTTGCGATTCTTGGAACGCACACTTCGTTGATAAAGTACGCGGCCATGAAGCAATAAAAGCACAAGAATGGCAATAATAAGGAGTAAATAATACACGATATTCATACTTAATGGTTTAAGTTTTGTGATGCGAAGGTAGATAATTTTATTGAAAAATGCAATAAAAACAGCCAAAAAGTGGCAAAATAGGTCGAATTTTTGTGATTTTAGGTCGAATTTTAGTTAAATAACGGATTTTAAACCTCAAATAATAATGGTTAAACTCGTTCTCGAAAATCATTGCTTATCTTTGCAATATCAAAAGAGATTTTTAATGGTTAAGGTTTATGGTTGATTAATTTAGTTAATTGGAAGAGCCTCGCTGGGAAGCGAGACTCTTTTTCTTTTTAGACTTTCTTTTTCATTATCTAGTTAAAACTAGTTAGAACTAGTTGGACTAGTTTTACTAGTCTTTCCTATCATGCTTTGTTCAGAAGGAATCTTTCTGCTTCAATGGCTGCCTGACAGCCTGTTCCTGCAGCACTGATAGCTTGACGATAGACGGGGTCGGCACAGTCGCCAGCCACGAATACACCTGGAATCTTGGTCTTGGGCGTGCCGTCGATCTTCTTTAGATAGCCAACTTCATCGGTCTCGAGCCATTCCTTGAATATGTCTGTGTTGGGCTTGTGACCAATGGCCAGGAAGAATCCGTCTATCTGTATGTCTACCTTTTCTTCGTCGGGCTCACCCTTGCGCTTTATCAAGTGGGCACCTTCCACACCTCCTTCACCAAAGAGACCGAGGGTGTTGTGCTCAAATAGAATCTCAATGTTCTCACGTTCCATGACGCGCTGCTGCATCACCTTGGAAGCGCGCAGGTAGTTCTTGCGTACAATGAGATATACTTTCTTGCAGAGTCCGCTCAGATAAAGTGCATCCTCACAGGCTGTATCTCCGCCTCCGACAACAGCTACGGTCTTCTTACGATAGAAGAAACCGTCGCAAGTGGCACAAGCGCTCACACCCATGCCATTGTATTTCGTCTCGTCGGGCAGTCCAAGATACTTAGCTGAGGCTCCCGTGGCAATGATGACGGTATCCGCAACAATCTCTTCACCTGCATCATCCCATGCTTTGTAAGGAGCTTCCGAGAAGTCTACCTTTACAATCTCACCATCGCGGATGTCTGTTCCGAATCGTTCAGCCTGCTGGCGAAGATCCATCATCATCTGATTACCGTCAACGCCTTCTGGATAGCCTGGAAAATTCTCTACCTCTGTTGTCTGGGTTAATTGTCCTCCGGGCTGAAGACCGCAATATTCCACTGGCGAGAGGTTGGCTCTCGATGCATAGATGGCTGCTGTGTATCCAGCAGGACCACTTCCGATAATCAGGCATTTCGTCTTCATAGCTTATGAACTGTGATTATGAACAATGAACTACTTCAGCAGTTTTTCAATCTGCTTTTCGATGTTCTCCATTTTCTCTGTGGGCTCAAAGCGAGCTACCACCTGGCCTTTCTTGTTGATAAGGAACTTGGTGAAGTTCCATTTGATGTCAGGGTTGTCCTTGTAGTTAGGATCTGTCTTTGCCAACATATCGTCAAGGATGTGGGCGATGGGGTGTTCCATGTCCCAACCGGCAAAGCCTTTTTGCTCTTTTAGAAATGCGAACAATGGTTCTGCGTCGTCACCATTAACCTTTACTTTCTTGAAACGTGGGAACTCTGTGCCGAAGTTGAGCTTGCAGAATTCATGAATAGACTCGTCAGTACCAGGGGCCTGCTGGCCAAACTGATTGCAGGGGAAGTCCAGAACAGCAAAGCCCTCGCTATGATACTTCTCATATAGCTTCTCCAGTTCTTCATACTGTGGGGTAAATCCACACTTAGTAGCAGTGTTCACAATGAGCAATACCTCGTTGGCATACTCCTTCATTGAAACGTCTTTTCCTTTCCTGTCTTTGACAGAGAAATCATAAATAGTTCTCATTGTTGTGTTATGTAAAAATGTAGGTTGTTTCCAAATCTTTTCGCCTATAGGGGCCAATTAGGCCGTCTTGATGGCAAAGTTACGCAAAATCTTCCGTTTTGCCAAACAATTTACATTATTTTAATCATCTCACTTCTTTGAGATAGTGAGGTTGGGTGAAATCATGGGTCCCCATACTCTCTTGAGAAAGTCAACAGGCTTACTTTCAATGATTTCCTCTACCTCGTCTGGTACATTGCAGAAGAAATCCAACCCTGTCAGTCTTTCCAGCTCGTCAATGTTGAAAACATAGGGAGAAAGATCGTACTTCGTGTCGTTTGAGGTGCGTACGTAGTCGTCGTATTTTCTCTGTTCAATGAAGAATCCTATGGCGCCCACGTTCGACCAGTCCTTGGAGCGTTTCAACATGGCAGCCATGAAGAAGTACTTGGGTACGATGAGGCCGTTGTTGCGTGTCATCAGTATGTCGCTCTGTTTGTCGATAGTTCCGCCTTTACATATAAATAAGGTGTCAGAGCTGCTCTTCGATATCTTACTGCGCATGAAGTCTTCCATGTGTGCCCATACGCCTGCATTGAAGGCATTGTACTGGGGCTGCATGTTGGTTAGGTAGAAAGTCTGATAGTTGGCTTCTGCAGAATTGAGACGGTCGGCTGATGGACAGATGTGTCCATGGTCAAATCCGCTTCCCACGAAGGGATCCTGTCCGTTGAAGTAGGGGATGTCAGAACTAAGCTCCGGATCAAAGGGGTATTGTGGGTTACCGGTATAGCGTTGAGTGTTAGAACCGCGATTGCTGCCGTATATCTGATAGCAAGACCAGCGCTGTGACTGTTTCTCAATGTTCCATTCTACGGAATAGTTAATCTCGCCATTGGCGGTATAATGTACAATGACGATATTATTGTCGTTGCCTTTGATGGTAGGAAACTCGTATCTGGATACTTCCAGATATTTGCTCACATCGTTCTTGTTCTCATTAACATATGATACGCCTTCGTTGTCGTCTTTGTCGCATGCTGTAAGAAAAGGAAGTGTAAATGCTGCAATGAGCAGGACTGCTTGATGCAAGTAATAGTTTCTGTGGATCATATTGTTTTTGTGTGAACTGTTTTTGTGTGAAAAAGAAAAAGGTGCAGTCATGGGCATATGCAACTACCCAGAATGCACCTTTTATTCCTAAACTGTGTAAGTTATCTTATTTCTTCGCAGCCTTACCGTAGCGGCTCATGAACTTATCAACACGACCAGCCGTGTCAACGAGCTTGCTCTTACCAGTATAGAAGGGGTGAGAGCTACTTGAAATTTCGACTTTTACCACTGGGTAAGTTTCGCCTTCGAACTCTACAGTCTCATTGCTCTTTGCAGTAGACTTCGTAAGGAACATATCGCCGTTGGACATGTCCTTGAACACGACGGGGCGATAGTTTTCTGGATGAATACCTTGTTTCATTTCTTTATTAATTCTTGTTTATAAATAATTTCGGGCTGCAAAGGTACGAACTTTTTTTCAATCTCGCAAACTTTTCAGCGATTTTTTAGTTCGTAGGAGATGTTTCACCATTGAGTGAATAGAGGTATGCCTTACCTGTTACGGTCTCTGGCGTATTGCCTCTGTAGTTCACTACCAAGCCGTAGATAACGACTACGTCGCCTACTTTCAGTACAGGACCGGCACCTTCGCTCCACTTAGTGTTGTTGAAGTAGTTGGCACGGTAAATCTCGAAGGTGTTAGCGTCTTCACCATCATCTGAGATGTAGAAGGTGGCATTTCCATAACCGCTGTCGTAGTTTTGGTCTTTACCATTGTAAACATCAATCTTGGCAACCTTACCCTTGATGTAAACCTCATTGGGGGAGTTGACATCCTTGCCCAGTTTCTTAGTGTACTTCAATGCGCCAGATACGTTGAATGGCTCCTCAAGTGTACCATTACCTACTGCAGGCTCCAGTGGTTTAGGAGCACCACCGCGGTTCTCGCCGTTCAGCTCGTAGATGAAGCCGAGGTTAGAGGCGGTTTCGATAGTTCCGTTGTAGTTGGTGACGATAGCGCAAAGCACTACTTCATCGCCTACCTCAAGCAGCTGGTCTGTTGCAGCCCACTTCTTGTTGCCCAGATAGTTCACGTGGTATGCGTAAAACTGATTGGTCTTAGTGCCATCCACAGAGATGTAGAATGTGGCATTACCATATTGAGTCGTGAAGTTCTCCTTGATGGAAACTACCTTTCCCTTGATGTAGCAGTAGTCATCGGTCTGATCGCCGGCCTCCAACTGACTGGCAACGTTCAGAATACTGATAACGTTGTAAGGGTCTTCGATGGTACCTGCACCGGATCCTCCCTTGATATGTGTGCCCAATGGGTTGGCATCTGTACCGGGAATACCGTAAGGTGCATCAACGTCGTTGTCGCAGGCAACCAGTGCAACTGCCGCCATGGCGAAGAACGTTAGATTTTTAAATAGCCTTTTCATATGTATTTCTTTTAAAAGGTTCTTGTTCGTTTTACTCTTCAGGGAAGTCAATGTCACTCTCCTTGCGAATCATAATCTGCCAGATATCGTTAGAGCCATTAACGAAACGTGTGGCCATACCAACGATAGTGCCTTTGGTTGAAGGCAACTTGCGGGCGGCAAACTTAGCATAGGTGCTGGTGCGAACCACAATCTGGTTGGCGGTGTAGCCAACAAGTTCGCGAGATACGCAACCACCTTTCAGGACAGATGCAACCGTGGGGTCTTTGATAGAGTCTGGAGCAAAGGTGCCCAGACCTTCTACTGCCTTGAACTCAACACCCTCGATGCGTACCAGCTGGCCGCAGTTCAGGTCCTTGTTGAGCTTGATGAAGTCGGCAACAGAAGCAAACTTCAGGGTGTCGATCTTTGTCACATCGGGTGTTCCCACATACTTGAAGTGCTGCTGGAATACCTCTTTGTTCATGCGACCAATGCCGCTGCCGTATTTAGCACCTACCTGTGGCATCTTGCGATAGCCACCAATATAGAGGCCGTTCAGGTCAATGATGAGCTCCTGTCCCTCAGCCAGAAATCCGTGCATACCACTCTGGTTCACAGAGATGATGATGCTACCAGTCTCGTCCTGAAGGAAGAACTGCTTGTAGATATTGCTGCCAATATCGTTACCACTGACGCGACCCTTGATCTTGATGTCTTCTTCAATCTTGACGGCTTTGTCAGTAGAGGCAAATACGTTGGGGTATTTGGTCTTCAGCTGTGCAATGGTGATGATGTTATCGTCGGTGATGTTGTTGTTACCATTCAGATCACCATAAGATAACGTCGGCTCATCCCAGTCGCCTTGGCAGGCTACTGTCATCATGGCAACCAGTGCCATAGCGAGAAATTTTATCGTTTTCATAATGCGTCCGTCTTTTTAGAAGTAATAGTTAATCATCAGCATACCATTGATGCCGTTGGCATAGAACTTATAGGGGCTGTTCTTGAAGGGGTCCTTCTTGGGGTTCACAGGCTCGCCGTCTTCATATTTCACACGGCTCTGCTCGCGTCCGCCAGTCACGATGTTCAAGTTGTTCAGCATATTGGTAATCATCAGGTTCACACCCAGACGATGACCGTGCTTCAGATAGAACTGACGACCGATAGATGCATCAACCATGAATCCGCCTTTGCCCTTGTCCTGTGCGGGAACATCATTATACTCGGTCTCGCCAGTCAGCAGGTTGGTGCTGGTAGTCTGGTTGCTGGCATAACGTGTTACAGGTGTGTAGTAGAGATAAATGCGGTCGTAGTAGTTGCCAATTAGGTCGATGTACCAACCATTAGCGTGGTAGCTCAGGTCTATGCTGGCTGCTGTGAGTGGTGTGTTACCCTCGCGCATACCTTTATTTAATACGATGTCCTTACGTGTTACGCCATCCTCAGAGAGCATGTATTTCACCTCTGCATTGTTGATGTACTTGGCTTCGTTGATGGTACCCAGTGCTTTGATGTTCAACCATTCGGTCACTTTGAAGTTGGCACCCAGCTCCAGTCCGTAGTAGTCTTTTGCAATGCCCAGCAGTGATACGTAAGAGAAAGAGTGGTCACTGTCTGAGTAGTACATGCTCTGCTCGGTTACGTCGCCGAGGTGGCTGAAGTATGCGTTGAAGTTCAAGGCCAGCCATGAGGTCTTCAGCTGGTAGCCTAACTCACCAGTCAGAATCTTCTCGTTCTTCAGACCGTCAACAAACTCGTTGCTAACCTGTGCAGCCTGGAAGGCGGTCTTGGCAGCAGGAGCCTTTGACTCATAGCCGAAGCCCATCAGCATGGCATGTCCCTGACCGAGGTCGAGGTGTGCGCCTGCTTTGAAGCCTGCGTCGATGAAGCTCTTGGTGTCGCTCTTGCCATAAGAATTGGTGGGGGCCAGACCGTTACGCATCTTACCATCGCGCTGCATGGTGGTACCGGCAATGCGTCCGTTCAGGAACAAATGGGCGTTCTCGATGTCCTTGGAGATGCCTGCCCATGCCTGTGCTTTGTTCACCAGCAGGTTGTAGTCGTAACCGAAACGGTCACCCTTGCCAATCAACTTGTTGGGGTTGTTCAGGTCGTACTGTCCCTGTTGGCTGCCTTCACCATAGGTCTTGGTGACGTAGGTGTTTACGTTGTGGAAACTGGTAGCACCCAGCAGGTCTTCCATGGTCTGGTAGTGCATGCCCTTGTTGCTTGACAATTGCAGACCACCGTGCAGGATAGAGCTGGGAGACAGCACCTTCTCCAGATAAGAAGACAGACTCAGTGACAACTGGTCGTCGTGGAAACGCTTCAGGTAATACATGGCGTCACCGCCCTGTAGAGCCACCATACGGTTGGCAAAGTACATCTGGTCCCAGTGAACCTGACGGTTGGCCTTGCTGGCCGACAGGTAGTCGTAGCTGGCCTGCCATGCGTCCAGTGCAGCCTGGTCGCGGTCTTCAGTTGACTCCTGATCCCACACCTTGAAGTGGTAGCTTGGCAATACTGAATAGTAGTCAGGCTGTGGGTTGGTGGTGTTGGTATAGTCCAGACGGCTATTGCTAAACATGGTGTACTTACCCAACAGTGAAGTGGTCAACTTGGTGTCGTTGTCAATCTTCCAGTCCCAAAGCAACATGGCTGCAGGCTGGAAGTCTTTGATAACGCGAGAGTTACGCTTCTTGCCATTCTGATAACCCCAGATAGAGTTATACTGACGGTCGTTGGCAATCCAGTACATCTCGTCAGTTGAGGCTGCCTGTGTGCCGCGCTCGGTGGGGTTACCCCAAGTCACCAGCGAGAGCGAATGCTGGTCGTTGATCATCTTCTCTGCACCGAGGAAGTATGAAAGCGAATTGTAGGATGTTCCTTCAACGAATCCCGTTCCGTTACCCCAACGATAGGTCAGGCTTCCAGTGAAAGCCCATCCGTTGGCCATCATACCTGTGTTGTAGGTGTACATGGCACGTGTGTTGTAGTTGCGGTTGGCACCGGCAATAGAGAATCTCTGTCCTGTGGCAAAGCTGCTGGGACGGAAATTATAGTTGTTGGCGCCCGACATGCCCGCAATCATAAACTGGTTGTCCTCAAAAGGCAGCGAGGCCTCTTGTGAACGGGTCTGGTTGTTAAGACCACCAACAAATGAATAGCGGAAGTTGCCGGTTTCTATATCGTTGACAGGGTTACCGTTGATATAGATATCATTGTACTTCGAGTTATAGCCGCGAAACTTGAATCGGGCTGGGCTAAAACGATAACCCACTTCGCTGGCATACACATTACGGTTAGACGAGAAGATAACGATATTCTTGGGAATATTCTCATCTTCGTCCAACTGACTCTCGGTGAAGGTGAAAGCGTGCTCGTTCTGGATGTCTGTGGTCAGGGGGTCAGACTCTGACTGAGCCATCACAGCAGGAGCGATGCATAGCATCAACACCATTGTTTTCAGCTTTCTGTTCATAAATAATGTTTTTTAAAGATAGATTTAATTAGTCTTATTGTGTGCAAAGATAAATAAAAATGTGGTAAGTGCAAAACTTTTTGAAAAAAAAATAATTTTTCTGTTGTCGAACCAGATTTTTTATTTATCTTTGCAGAAATATTACTGACTAAATTATGAAAAAGACAATTATTTTTATGGTATTGCTACTCCTTGCTGGAGTGAACAATGCAACTGCACAGGAAAAGAAGTTCAACCTTTACGGTGTGGGATTTTATAACCTTGAGAACCTTTTCGATACTTGCCATGATGAGGGCAAGAACGACTATGAGTATCTGCCTGATGGTAAAAACCGCTGGAATGGCCTGAAGTACTCTCATAAGCTGAAGAACATGGCACGTGTGCTCTCTGAGATGGGCACGGACAAGCTTCCTGGCGTGGGCTGCGCTTTTATTGGCGTGTCGGAGGTGGAGAATGCCAAGGCTCTGACTGACCTTTGTAACCAGGAACCCCTGAAAGCTCGCAACTTCCAGTTCGTACATATTGAGGGACCCGATAAGCGTGGTGTTGACTGTGCTTTGCTCTATAATCCCAAGCTGTTTAAGGTTGACAACGTAAAGCTGGTGCCTTATGTCTATGTGCTCCCTGCTGATGAGGGACGTGCCACTCGTGGCTTCCTGACCGTAAGTGGTCAGATGGCTGGCGAACATGTGGTGGTGATTGTTAATCACTTGCCTTCTCGCTTTGCCGGTTCTTTCTATCGTGAGGAAGGTGGTCGCCAGATTCGCATTGTGAAGGATTCGCTGATGAAGGAAGACCCCAACGTGAAGCTTTTCATCATGGGTGACATGAACGATGATCCTCAGGACAAGTCTATGGCTGAGGCTCTGGGTGCCAAGCGTAAGATGAACAAGGTAGAGGAGGGTGGCCTGTGGAACCCGTTCTGGGACACGTTGGCTGGTGGCCGTGGTACACTTCAGTATGATGGCAAGTGGAATCTCTTCGACCAGATTATCCTTTCTCGTTCGCTGCTCGATGTGAAGGGAAAGAAAAACTATAGCACACTGACCTACTGGAACCACCAGATTTTCATGCGTGACTATCTGTTCCAGAAGGAAGGGAAATACAAGGGAAATCCTCTCCGTACACATGCCGGTGGCTCTTGGCTCGATGGTTATAGCGACCACCTGCCCACCGTGGTTTATGTGATCAAGGAGGTAAAATAAAATCAATTATTAAAAACACTATTATGACAATCATCGGAATAGCAGGCGGAACAGGATCTGGCAAGACTACCGTCGTGAAGAAAATTGCCAATGCGCTCCCTCCTCATTGTGTAGCTGTGGTTCCTCTCGACTCGTATTATAACGATACGACGGGTATGACCGTGGAAGAGCGTAAGGCCATTAACTTCGACCATCCTGATGCTTTCGACTGGAAACTCCTGACCGAGCACATCAGAAAACTGAAAAGTGGCGAGGCAATAGAACAGCCTACCTATTCTTATATAGAAAGCAATCGTCTGAAGGAGACTATTCATGTGGAACCTAAACCGGTGATTATCATTGAGGGCATCATGACGCTGCACTATAAGAAGTTGCGCGACATGATGGACTTGAAGATATTTGTGGATACCGACAACGATGTGCGCTTGATTCGTAACATCCGTCGCGACGTGGTGGAACGTGGACGTACTGTCGATATGGTGCTCGATCGTTATGAGAAGGTGCTGAAACCCATGCACGAACAGTTTATAGAACCCACCAAGCAGTTTGCCGATCTTATCGTGCCCTGGGGTGGGGAGAACAAAACGGGTATCCATATCCTGAAGACTTACATTGAAGGTATCGTGACTGGCGTATGACGACACTGCTTTTAGTGCGTCATGGCGAGACGGTGGACAATGCGAATAAGATTATGCAGGGCCAGACGCCGGGCCAGCTGAACGAGGTGGGCTTTGCGCAAGCTCGACAATTGAGCAATGAGTTGGCTACTGCCGAGATTGATGCTTTCATAGCCAGTGACCTCCGTCGCTCCATACAGACGGCAACTGTCATTGCTGAACCTCATCACCAGGAGGTGCGCACCACGCCCTTGTTGCGTGAACGAGACTGGGGTGGCTTCACAGGACGCTTTATTCCCGACTTGAAGAACGAGGTGTGGCCCGATGATATTGAGACGCTTGAACACATGATGAAAAGGGCGGGTGAGTTCCTTGATTTCGTTCGCCATGAGTATAAAGGGAAAACGGTTTTGGCTGTAGGTCATGGTATTATAAACAAGGCCATTCAGGCTGTTTATTATAAAAAGCAGATGAACGAAATCCTGAAAATGGCAAATGCTGAAGTCCGACGATTAGAACTATAATAGAAAAGTGCCACTATTCGCATCGAATAGTGGCACTTTTCATATCGTTTGGCAGCGCTATTCACATCGAATAGCGCCACCATTCTTTTTATATACCTTTTTTATCTGCGTGAACCACGTGAGCTACCGCTCGAACTGCGAGTGCTGCTGTGGCTGCTACTAGCGCTATGAGTGCTGCTCATGCTGTGGCTGCGGCTTGAACTCATGCTGTGACTGCGAGAGTCGCTCATGCTATGACTGCGTGAAGTGCTCATGCTTACACCTGCATCTCTGCGACTGCTGTGTGTGCTTTCAAACGAACGGTTGTTGCTACGGGCATTCTCAAACGAACGGTTACTGCTGCTTGAGTGTATCTCCGGACGTGTTTCGGTCTTGCGACTGTTGTCTGTCTCGTGATGGCGACTGGTCGTTGTCACGGTGCCGCGTGAACCAACGTGAATCTCTCGGGGAGTGGTGTTCGTGGGCTCTGTGCGACGAGTGCCTGAAGGAGTAGCCGTGTGACGGGTAGAACTGCTGTGATGTGTCTTTCCGCGATAGTCGCCACGGTCCCAGTTGTTGCGCATGCCTACATGCTCTTCGCGAGAGTGGTGAGGACGATAGTGGCTATGATGATCGCGATAATAGCTGTGACCACCGTTCATGTGCCAGCTGTGACCACCACGATAGGATGCGTAGAAGTGGGGACGACCGAAGTAGAAGAAGTCACGGTGTGGATAGTGGATATATACTCCGAAGTGCCAGTGACCGGCTTCCCAGTACAGGGGACGGAAGAAATATGTGGCTGCACGATACAAATCCCATTGCCATCTGTAGAGGATATACTCCAGATCCATGTTGCGACGCTCCCAGCAGGTGCCATAAACATCGTAGCGACTGGTTACACCCATCAGGTAGTCCAGGTTTATCTCGTAGGCGGCTTCATACTGCTCGTCGGTGAGGTTCAGCTCATAAGCCATTTTATCGGTCAGGAAAAGAGCCTCGGTGCGTGCACGTTCGTATGACATGGCGTTAGCCGATACTGCTATCGTCAGCATGCTAACCAGGGTAATCAACATCTTTTTCATAATCGTATTCTTTAAATGGTTCTACTTTCTTTTTCTGTTCTCTGATGCAAAAGTAGTGGAAATGTTGTTCCCTCGCAAAGGTTTTTCCCTAATTGGTTGGGGAATTTCCCTAATAATTATTATCTTTGACATCGAAGATGTCGAACTTACTCAGCACTCGGAAGAAAAAACAAACAAGTTTGCTTTGTTCTTCTCTCGTTTTTTCGTAACTTTGCCTGCGGAAACCTTTTGATTATGAGGAAAGAAATAACTTTGATGTTGATGCTGCTGGGTGGTGCCGTGATGGCTCTGGCCCAGACCGAGGTGCGCACGGAAACGCAGGTCACGGCTTCTGCAGGTGACCATTCGCCTTTGTGGCTGAATGCTAACCACTACGGACTCAGTTCCGTGGAGCGTAATAGTGGTTATGTGCGTGCTGGTATATTCCACGATGCTGATGGTGATACTACCCGCCAGTGGCGATGGGGCTATGGGGCTGACGTGGCTGTGGCTGCCAACTTCACCAGTACGTTGGTGGTGCAACAGGCGTATGCTGACTTGCGGTGGAAGAAACTGACGTGGACGCTGGGCAGCAAACAGCAGCCTATGGTTCACAAGAATCCGGAACTGAGTACTGGTAGTCAGACCTTCGGTATCAATGCGCGTCCTATTCCTCAGGCGCGTATGGAACTGGACTGGTGGACTATTCCTTATACAAAAGGGTGGGTGGCTTTCCGTGGCTATGGCTCTTATGGCATGACTACTGATGATAATTGGCAGAAAGACTTCACACAGGGCTATGACCGTCGTACGGAGAATACGTTCTTTCATACGAAGGGTGGTTACCTGCGCTTTGGTCCGAAGAACATCACTTTCGAACTGGGACTGGAGATGGGCTGCCAGTTTGGTGGCACGGTGTATAACCATGTGTCGGCACCAAAGATTGAGAATGCCAAGGGCTTCAGTGCTTTCCTCAATGCTTTGACGGCACAGGGTACTGACAAGACCGACGGTAACTATCTGAACAGTGAGGGCAATCATGTGGGTAGCTGGGTGGCAAAGCTTAATATAGATAAGGAGAAATGGAACCTGGGACTCTATGTGGACCAGTTCTTTGAGGACAACTCCATGATGGTTCACATAGCCTATAATGGTTATGGCAGTGGCGATGAGGCTTTCCAGAAGAAGCAGTCGCGCTATTTCTGCTATGATTTCAAGGATGGTCTGCTTGGTGCTGAGCTAAAGCTCAAGGAGTTCCCGTGGGCTAATGACTTCGTTCTGGAATATATCTACACGATGTATCAGGGTGGTCCCGTCTATCATGATATCACGAAGACTGATGGGGAACATATCACCGGCATTGACGAGTACTATAACCACCATCTCTTCACTGGTTGGCAGCACTGGGGCATGGTGATGGGTAATCCGCTGTATCTTTCACCTATATATAATACAGACCATACCATCAACGTGAAGGATAATCGTTTCTGGGCGTGGCACTTCGGTGTGAGCGGTGACCCGCTGCCCGGACTCCACTATCGTGTGCTGACTACTGTGCAGCGTGGCTTTGGTACTTATTATGCTATCTATACCAATCCTCGTGATAATGTGAGCTTGCTGGCGGAGGCTTCCTATCATTTTCCTGCAACATCTCGTTGGGCAGGATGGCATGTGAAAGGGGCTGTAGGTATGGATCGTGGTGAACTGATGGGCGATAACCTCGGTGTGCAAATCACGGTGGGACGCTCGCTATGGTTGAATAAAAAAGGAAAGGAGACGAGATGATGAAAAGATATACATGGCTGATAGTTTTAGGATGCGTGCTGCTATCCTTTGTAGCGTGCGACTGGGAGACATCGGATAATGGCGAACTGGATGGCTTCTGGCAAATGACCGATGTGGACACGCTGGCCACTGGTGGACATGAAAACGTAAAGGAGAAAGCGCTGACATGGAGCTTCCAGGGGCGTATCCTGGAGGTCCGGGAGGCTACGCATAAGGGCACACCCATTTATATCTTTAAGTTCTCACATGAGGGGAATGTGCTGAAAGCATTCAGTCCTTATCTCAATGACCGTGATAAGGAGGATCCGCTCGTGGAGGATGTGAAGGATATCGAACTTTATGGTTTCAGCGCACTTACGGAACAGTTCAATGTGCTGAAACTCACTGGCAGTAAGATGATACTGCAGTCGGCTACCTTAAAACTGACGTTCAGAAAGTATTAGAACTTCTTGCCAAAGGCAATGTTGATGAAGGTCTTGGCCAGAATCTTGAAGTCAAACCACCAAGAACGATGCTCCAGGTAGTAGAGGTCTAACTCCAGACGGCGTAGCATCTTCTCCATGGTGTCGGTATAGCCGTTGTAAAGTGTGGCGTAAGAGGTGACACCAGGACGAATCTGGTAAAGGTAAGTGTAGCGTGGGTCGTTCTCTATAATCTGGTCTATGTAGAACTTACGCTCTGGTCGGGGACCGATAAATGCCATATCTCCCTTGAACACATTCCACAACTGTGGCAGCTCGTCCAAGTGATGGGCACGCAGGAACTTACCAATCTTGGTCATGCGGGTCTCGTTCTCGTGCTGATAGAGCGCGGGGCCGTTCTTCTCGGCATCCACGCGCATGGAGCGAAACTTATAGATATTGAACGGACGACCGAAACGGCCAATACGCTCTTGTTTGAAAATGGCGGGACCGCCATCTTCTCTTTTCACCATGAAATAGCATATCACAAATAATGGGGAAAAAATGACAAGTGCGAAAGCTGCTATGAAAAAGTCAACAATACGTTTAATATTGCGCTCAATCTCGTTCATTCCATCCAAGACGTATCCGTTCTCAAGTTTAGTCATATATTAAGTCTCTCTCTTCTCTTTTCTAATATAGTAACGATGATTGCTACCTATTATTATATATTAGGAGAAGAATTTTTGTGTTTTTTTCGTAGGTACAACAAACTGTCTATTTTGCTGTTCAAAACCTTCACGGCGTGTGTCGGTGTGAAAAGCAGATAGAAGTACAAAAAGGACTTCCACTTGGAGAATCCCAGCACCTTCTGATATATCAGGATGTTGTATTTGATAAGTCCTAGCTTGTTGCGCGATACCGACCCTTTGCGCATACGATAATAGGCCAAAGGCTCCTGTAGGCCGCACGCATTCTTGCAGTCGCGCAGAATGGAAAGAAACAATCCCCAGTCCTGTCGCTTGCGAATGGCAGGCATATAGTATTTCTTGCCCAGCAACTCCGTGTCATAGACTGCCGTCAGACAACCAATCTTGTTGTCGCGTTTCAGTTGGCCAAAGGTCAGGTTTTCGGGAGCAATGACCACGCCTCGCTCCTTGTTGTTATCGTCGCAGGTTACAAACGAGGTATAGCTCAGCGGACTTTGCTTCTCTTGCATAAAGGCAATCTGGCGCTCCAACTTCTCTGGCATCCAACGATCATCGCTGTCGCAAAAAGCTATATAACGGCCTTTGGCACGCTCTATCGACTTGTTGCGTGCATAGCCGGGACCATGGTTTGTGTCCAGATACACCACATTGACGCGCTCATCCTGCTGCGCATAGTCGTGCAGAATCTTCAGCGTGTCCTCATCATCGGAGTGATCATCGGTGATCAGCAGCTCGATGTTGTGATATGTCTGATTCAGTATGCTGTCAATGCTCGCCTTCAGGTGAACTCCTGAATTATAGGATGGCATGATGACAGATACGAGTGGATTTGTCATTTCCTTACCTTTTGGGTTGCAAAGGTAATGTATTTTTTCGATATATAGAAACTTTTCACATTCTTTTACTGCATTATCATCATTCGATACCGTAGCTGTTGTGATGCAATACTTTAGCTTTTGCATCTCATCCAGCCCCTGGAATGGGTCCTTCTAGGGCCTGGAACCACTCTTTCTAGCCCCTGGATTGATATTCTTCAGGGGCTGGACTGGGAACGAAAGAATAAAGGCAGAAATTTTTTCCGTGTTCTTTTAAGTAATTAAATGAAAAGTATTACCTTTGCAAAGGGCTAGTATTAATGTGACAATAGATTATGAAGTGGACTTTAATTATAATGATGTCATTGCTACTGACATCGGATGTCTCCGATGTTTGTGCGCAATCATCAAATGATGGTTATGAATTGGTGTTTTCTGATGAGTTCAATCTACCGAATGGTAGTCAACCAGATACAGTAAAGTGGCAGCGGCATCAGCGTAACAATAGTACATGGGCCCGTTGGATATCCTCTAATAGACGTACTGTGTTTATCAAGAATGGATGCCTGGTCTGCCGTGCCATTCCTAATAAATATGAGCATAATGATACTGCCCGTTTTTTAACTGGAGCCATCAGTACTCTGAAAACTTTCAACTTTACCTATGGGAAGGTTGAAGTACGCATGAAAACCAATCTGCGTAAGGGCAATTTTCCTGCAGCTTGGTTGCAGGGTATGCAGAAGAAAAGACCTGATTTATATAAAGAAATAGATATAGTAGAGAGCTTTGGAGGTCCACGTACATTCCACTCTGCTTTTGCTCATCTAACCGTTAAAAAGCATCGTACGGATGG